>Ga0126342_10000942_pt1 | contig 37339 bp, 38 predicted proteins | sample Cyp1metagenome_FD_92528 | JGI IMG/M metagenome (GOLD analysis project Ga0126342, IMG submission 92528) | Coral microbial communities from Lord Howe Island, Old Settlement Bay, Australia - Cyphastrea 1 metagenome | ecosystem: Host-associated > Invertebrates > Cnidaria > Coral ... | reverse complement strand
TATATAATATATATAATATATATAATATATAATATATATATATATATAATATAATATATATATAATATATAATATATATAATATATATAATATATATAATATATATATATAATATATATATATATAATATATATAATATATATATAATATATATATAATATATATATAATATATATATAATATATATATAATATATATAATATATATATATATAATATAATACAATATATATATATTGTATATAAATGGGTGATATCGGTGATATCTATAATTATAATTAATTACATATAATTCCTCTATATTATTATAGTATTGTGTTGATATTATAGAGTGATTATGCTGATCATACTTGATATACCAAGTTCATCTAAGTTCCATTGACTAATTGATTAGTATACCTAGTACCCAAATATCCAACGTGAGATGGTGATATTATGGTGAGATCATATTCCCTCCAGGTAATTACTGATGAAATGATGTATCAACTGGGAGACATCGACAATCCCTGCCCAGCGATGGCTTTCGCATGGTTTCGCGCAAAAATCAGTTGACACATGCCAACAGCCCATAGTACTACATAATCCTGCAAGTTCCTCATGATATGGATATTTATATATATATATGGGTATCAAACATACATAAACATGCTCCATTTCAATCTTCCCAACACATTTCAATCAATGCTGATACGCAACATCTTGTTCACGTGGCCATAGTTCACCGCACCAGGGATGCCATACTGCTGCATGGAGACAATGCACGTGAAGCAGTCGTTGGGCGTCCAAACCTGGCTTCACTGGGGTAATGCACCAGCAATTTTGGAGTACCAAATCATACCACATTGGTAATATTAGGATAGATCATCATGACACAATAAATAAACAAGCTGAAACTAGGGATTTGATATGCCCAAAACATGCTCGGAAAATATTAGGATCGTCTAGGCCGAAAGGGATCGAAAGTGACACATGTGCAAGCGGAATATCTATCATACAAATTACAACACACCAACATGATTAGATTTGGCTTGAAGATGCTAACCAAGTGACATCCGCCAAAGCCGGCTTCTTCTCCCCTCTGACCCTGCCCACGCCCTGTACTTCCTCAGCTGTGATGCAAGTGCAGGGAGACCATATGAGACCATGCTAAAGGACCTCAAGCATATTCTTTTGTCAGGTCGTGTCAAGTCTTTACCCGGATTTTTTCTGGTTACCCGTGTTACCATTGGGCTGAGTCTTCCCAGGGGATGCTATTGGCATCCCAGCTTCGTAGTGGCATTGCAAGGCCGGGTGGTACAGCATCATCCCCGCCACCGTCCGGAACAAAGTCTGAAGTCTCATGGAAGACCAGCCACAGATCTTTTCCTCGTTACAGGCGCAAAGGAGAAGCTATGCCAGCTATATGGCTATGGATCAATACCTATTAATACCATTTTTAGTGGGATGAACATCCATTTACCAGCTATTTTGATGTTCACCAGGGGTACAAGGTTTTGACACACTGCCATATCTAATATTATCTAATTATGCCTGTTGGGCAAGGACATCCTTCACACAGACGGCAAATCATGGCAACCTATCGCAAGTAATTAGCCATGCCGGTTTTGCTTTTGACATAAAGACATAACAAAGATGCTTAAAGAATCTTTGCGCTTATTAGCACCAGGTTTTCAGAGCTTCATACTGTTTTCCGAACCCTCTCCTTAAGTGCCTTGGAGTTTCTTCACAGAAGTGCCGAGTTGTGTTGAGACATGTTGAGACATCATGAGACCTAACAGACCCAACCTATATTACATATGATCTTCTTCCGCGAATCCAAACCACGTTTTCGAATGCCAAGTTGTAGTTGTGTAGATCAACAAGAATCCCAATAATCTCATTCATAGTTGATTTACCCATTAAAAATGGTGATTTTCCATAGTTCTTTGTAAACGTTTACCAGAGGAATCACCTCAGATGCAGTATTCTAACTCTGGATCTCAACTGATCATTTTCACCCCATGGGTGTTCTATCCCCTCAACCTGCAGCCGCCAAGATGCCCATTGCGCATCTGAATAGTCATCCCAGTTGCTGCCCGCCTGTAGGCCACCCATATTCTTAGCCTCGAAAAGCCACGTGACGTACGTTGCTGAACTGCCGGTCGGTATGTGCACATCCCGTGTAAGTCAGAATCATAGCTATTAGATGCCATTACAATATTACGGGCGTACAAAATCTGGCAGAAATGGTCCATTTTCAAGCACAAGCCCAATAGATCCCTATCCATCCCTATCCCATTCTATCCGACCCTGGTCCAACTCATGAAAATCGAAGAAGCCGTCCTTCTTTCTCAATGGCCTTGCCTTTCGATCATTCCCACTAGATCCACTAGGCTGTTGGAACAATGTTGGAACAATGTTGGAACCATGTTGATAATGTTGCAACTGCCAACTCTCGACCCTAGGATCCCTAGGCACCTGCATCCGTGCATCAAAGTTGTGCCATTCGTCCTGAAAGATGCAAAAAAAACATCGCGGATTGACCCGTCCTCTACTTTGCCTCAGGGATGTAAATCATGGCACTAGGCTTTTGACCCGTCCTCAAGAAGACGACCAGTGAATTTGACTACCCAATGATATTAGGATTTGTGGGTCAACGATTGCTTCGGATCCGCAGAAATAAAGCAAAGCTTCTGCAAGTGGTTCATATATTATACTAGTGTTGGTTCATGTTTGTCTAGACCATTGGTCATGGGACACATAAAAAAGGACAATTCATCATCACACCATTGCGCAGCACGACTCACGTCTAGTCATCCACAGCTCATCACCCCACCGCAGCCTCATAACGAGCTTTCAACCAGTCCATCAGGGGCACCTGTCGTCGTGGGGTGTACCCTTGAGGATGATCAAAGATTTGAAGAAACACACAACCGTTCATTCCCCAAAAAATGGCATGCTGTAAAATCTTCCTCAAATATATCCTTGCGAGCCCCATCTTTTCATGGGACCCCTGCCACATCCCCCGGCAAGCGCTGGGCGTACGATATCATCATCTCTTCCACCAAACAGTGAATCCTGGAGTCCCCCAAGACTCAGAGATGGGGGTAGGCCTCCAATTCTCCACTTTTTACTCTTATGCAGTTGCTTTTCTGAAAAATCTCCGACATTTAAAAAAAAACTGCATATTATATCTGATCTAGATACTCATTTCAACCGAGGTATGGTCAAAATTGACCATCAAAATCAACAATCAAGACATAGCAAAATTGTATGGACTTTTATAGATAAAATACTAGCAGAAAGAGTTGTGGGTCAATTTTTTTGAACCCAAAGTTGACACTCAAGTCTGTCCATCTGCAAATCCAACCAGAAATGACAGGAACATTTCCCCATGCGGCAGGTTGGATACTCAATGATACTCAACAATGACCAGCTCTTGGAAGGCCTTCTTCTCCAGGATGGTCTCTCCATAGTGAGGAATCAGTACCTGCCATGGGCCACTGGGATCCTTTTGGGCGCCGCGGCCGTCGCCGCGGTTGGGCGCACGGTGATGCCCGGGATGAACGGAGCTCTGAAGGGCTTGGGAATGGGCAAACCAAGGCCACGAGACAGAGCCAACAAGCGCCTGGCCGCGCGCGCGCGCAAGTACTTTCAAAGGGACTTCAACACCATCCAAAACATGGATAAATCATGGATAGATCTGGATAAATGATAAATCTATAGAATTATAAATCTATGATTGCAATTGTAGAATAATTGTAGAACTACAATCTGATGGATATGCACCACATGCTGCTGGGAGGCCATTGGACTTCTGGATTCTCGGGCCAATTGGGATCGCGGATCTCGGCGCTCTTCGCGCAGTGAGCTCAAGGTGAGCGGCTGTGCACAAGGCTCTACATAGTTGAAGTATATATATATATTACATAATATATATATATGTGATATTTATGTATGTAATTAATTGTAATTATATATATGTATGTATCAATCGATTTCACTCCAGGAAATTTGAACCGCTCGTATTTGGGTGTGGACATCTGATATGTTTCACTCAAGCAGGCGTCCGTAGACTGAGGACGGAACACAGCAGCCATAGTGGAGAAAAGCTCGCTGACAGATCCCCTGTTCTTGGAACATGTTGGGCACCTCGGGAATCGGCCAAGCTCTACACGGGATGTAAGGGGATGTAAGAAACATCTGAAAGTAACAAACCAGTCATACTATGCCAATTTAAGTGGTTAGTTATAAAAGTTCCATTTAATTGATTGATAACAAATAGTTCCATATTCGAAAGGTTCCAAATTTATTGACCAAGCATGTTGATTGGTCCAATTATTTCACTCCATATTTCTATAGAACGACACTGCATTGCGTATCAAGTGGCTGTGATCTTCACTTGCGCTCCAGACCTCAAGTAAGTGGCTTGGGCCAAAAAGAATTATTGGTTTAAACGCCGGGATTTAACAACAAACCAACATGATGCTATATATATATAATATGTATATATAATTATTAGGGATATAACCTGCCATTTTATGGGAATATCATTAGGATATTTCAAAGAATATTGATATAACTAATTCACCAAGAATATGATCTTGGGATGAATTTGCATGTGCAGTTCATGGATTATAAGAATCCCCAACAAACATCGGATAGTACGATTCGTACGAGTAGTTTTTCGCCCCAAAACTTTCATTAAACCACTGATATCTCCGTAGTTTGATAGTTAGGTCCCAATTAAAATCACTGCCATCATCAACATGGGTCATTAAATGTCCCCATTGAACATCACCCAATCATACCCAACCATTAGGTATATGGTCTATAATGGCTACTATAAGGTGATGTTCAATATTCCCAAAATGGGACAGTTACCAACCCCTGATCAACCAACACATATTTCTATGGAACATCAAATGTATGACCCCAACTTCCAAGGCTCCAACGAATCTTCCGCTGACCTGCGCGCGGCTTGGTGCAAACTTCCAAAGCGATCCATCTCGCGCTCGAAGATCTGAGGATTGAACATGTTTCTAGTGGGTGTAAATCGTGGTAAATCAATGGAAATCCATGGTAAACATAAACCCAATTCCAAACCATCCCCAGTTTGTCAAAACTCATTGTCTTCGCTTGGTTCCCGAAAATTGGGTATCGCGTGTATGGGGGGGCCCTATCGCTATCCATGGTTTTGCAAAAAGATGCAAGGAAGAGGAACGGAAGAGGAAAAGAAAAGGAAAGGGAAAAGGAAAAGGGAAACAGAAAAGAAAATCATTGGGAAGAGCAAAAGAAAAAGGAAATAAAGAGGAATGGAAAAGGAAAAGAAGAGGAAGGGAAGAGGAAAGGGAGAGAAAAGGAAAGGAGTAACGGCAAAGGAAGGGAAAAAGAGGAAAGAAAAAAGAATTTCGGATCTATTTTAGTGGTCTGGTCTGAGGCTACTTTTTGAACATTCATGGGTATCGCCGATAGGTATCGCGAACAGGGGTATCACGTTCCCCAAATGGATCCCACCTTCCAAGGATTTCGGGCATCGATTATTGTAAAAGGCATGTGATATGTTGCTATTGATTCATGTACAGTGGCAATCATAACAAACAAAACAAGGTGGTACCTGGTGTACCTGGTGTACTTACATGTACTTACACATAACTCACAGATCATAATCGTATCATTATCAACTGGTCGTAATATGTTGTAATATTTCAACATGAAACTGGATGAATCATAACCATTCCCTAACCTGAAAAAGTTCGGCCTTTCGGACTACTTTGGGGCCCAGTTATCCTGGATACTAAGAATCATTCCTGCGAAGTCGAAATTTGTGAGGTCGTTATAATCCATTGAGATTCATGTCCCAGGTTTTCCCCATTGTTTTCTCATTGGCCCCCCCATCTCTGTGGCGGTTTCAAACCTCCGTTGTTGAAACACCGTTGTTGAAACACCTCTTACCCTCTGGTAATTTAACATAGCTATGGAAAATCACCATGATTAATGGGAAAATCCACTATGAATGGTCATTTTCAATAGCTATGTTAAATTACCAGAGGGTAACACCTCTATTTTTGTCTCGGTAAAAATCCATCAAAACGGCCGTCGCCTCGTCATGGCTGCCCGGATGGACCGGGTCAGATTGGTCCATGCCGTGCCACGGCCGTCGCGGCTCGCGGAGAAGGACTGGCCGAGGCGGCGAGGCGGCGAGAAGCCGAGCCGTGGGGATGTCGCTGAGTTCACCAAGAATGGGGACATGGTGGGAATGGCCATGGCCTGGCCTGTGGTATAAGACTTTGCCATGGAAAAGAACGAAATTCAGCTGCAACATATGATTTTATCTATGAAGTGGTGATTTTGCATAGTTATGTGAAATGATCGAAGGTTATGTTTTTGGGATATGTTCTTAGATGTATGTGATCTACAATATTCAGTGATATTCTATGGGTACCAGTAAGATTGATTCGATATGTTTACATGTTTTTCATAGGGGAAACAGCCATGTTCAAGACATGATGTCAGTATCGCCAAGTAGCTCTGCGGCGATGCTAAACCCTGACCATCACCAGGATTGGTTGACCTTCCACTGTCTTCCATAACTTCAATTTTAGTGACTATGAAATGTAATCCCCTAATATTAAATACCATCCCTAGACTAGACCTTATGGTTTAGTACCGGATCTATGCCTATATGGGGGTGTTTCATAGGAAGGGATTTCTCTATCCACGTCCCCCGCGGCAATGAGCGATCCTGATCCGACATGAACTGGTACCCGATCTTGTCCTCGTATCTCATGTACCTCCGGACATGCCATGAAACAGATTCCCATGGATGATGGTTTCATCACCCCTACAGAAAAAAAGGGGTAGTACAAAGCCCCTATAGTCATCAACTAACAGTGGCTTACCCTCTGGTAATTTAACATAGCTATTGAAAATGGCCCATAGAAATAGTTGATTTACCTATTAAAGATGGTGATTTTCAATAGCTTTTTGTATGTTTACCAGAGGGTAAACATTGCTCACATGTTCATGTGACAAGTCCCTGGCATCAAATATCATCAAATCAAAGGAGCCAGCAGCCGGAAAAACCTCACTTCCACCCGAATCCATGACTGCTCGGCTTGCTTTCATCTTCCGAAGTGGTACGTGAAGGAACAGTCAGGCAAAAGATGGGAACATAAATAGAACTATATCGAAATTAATTGTAGCAAAGATCGTTGATCATTCCCTCAATCTTTCGGACAACCCACAGAACGCCAAGTCCTTTTGCCATGTCTTATTTGCTGTGGGGGAAGGTATAGTTTCCCCCCCATTTCAGGCGAACTTGGGGATGGTTTATGGTTTTAGGCCCACCACATCATGAACAATAGCGTGATCCTGTAGTAATATGCATCGCTTTTCCCTGACTTCATGGTTGAAACATGTCAAAATCTCTTCAAAAAAAAAGTATATAGCACCATAATATATATCATAATCATCCAAGTTGAATTATCCCACTAAATATCCCACTAAATATCCCACTCATATCCACTAATAATATCCCATGATTTATGTTAAATTTCCAGGTTTTTTTTTCGCCCGGTGGGCACTCCAGGATTCGATCCCACACCAGCGGAAGCTCCCTCGCCATCTCGCGGCCCTGGTGTCCGCAGTGGATGTGGTAAATCATGGTCAATCACCAAAACAAAAACATATCCATTGATATTTTATGGTGATTTCATGGTGACGTTTTTTTCCGCATTCATATTTTATGGTGATTTTATGTTTGTTTTGTTTTTTTTTTTCCGCATTGATATTTTATATGATTTTATGGTGATGTTATGTGTGTTTTTTCGCATTGATATTTTATGGTGATTCTACCAATGTTAAATGTGATGTTTTAAAACACATCCATAAACATTTGAATCATTAGCAATGGTGATTTTATGGTTGGATTTGATGGATGTAAATCACCATTTTATGGATGGCAATGGTTAAATAATGGTGATTTGCAACATCCAATTTCAGTACATGGAAGACATGAGGACAAAAATATATACGTATTCTAAGAAGAATTGCGTATCGCTATTTTATGGTTGTTGTGTAGAAGACTGAACAGGTTTATTATTATTTGGTTCAAAATAGGAAATTGTAAATGTCCAAATGAGCAAACCTGGCAATGAACAGTCTATAATTTTTCGGTGGATGATTTGACAATTGCACTTTTCCATTGGAAGGTTTGTTTTAACATGGCCGCCAAGGCGCTTTCAAAGCCAAGAAAATCCAGGTTTCCATACGATTTTCAAAGGTTACACCCCCAAAACTTAACATAAAACTCCAAAATAAAGGTTTGGAAAATGATATTCCTATTGATCATGGCCATTTGCGGGTCTCCATGTTGAAGTTAGGGGCTCTATGATTTTATATTTTGGCCAACTGGGGTCTCCATTGAGAAGCAGCTGCCAAAGATAAGCCATTCCTCGGCCCCAATCACCCACCATTCAGATCCGTTTGATTTTTTTCAGCCAAACATTTATTGCTTTGGATGATTCTTCCCACTTTCGCCACAACTCCCTCTGACAATTAACTCCCAAACCTGACAACTGTTGCGAAAGCTCCTGCTATGATAGCCTCTGGAAAATCAAACATGCCTTGCTGGACAATTCCCCACTTATCGTTGATTTTCCCAATTATCCATGCCTCTTATATAGATTTATATAGGGGATTCCACGAAAAACCCGAGGCACAAGCGATGTGCCGACCATTCCCAGCTGGCCATGTTTGATCACACCGGAGGGTGGTCCACTGCCCAGCCTGAACGGCGCTCTTCACAAAGCAAAAGACCTGCTCCGATGTGGATGACACTGAAGACGCTGGTGACCCTCTGGTGACCCTCTGGTGATTTAACAGTTTGCTATGGAAAATCCTGATTTTTGGTAGGTTTGTAATAGTTTATAACCCCCATTAACTGTAGATACCCTCTGGTTATTTGTTACATAGCTATGGTATATAGTATAGATGGGCCCTTTGTAGATGATAAACATGATGACTTACCATTTGTTAGACATGGTGATTTTCCAGTTCGGTACTTTAAATTATCAGAGGGTAAACCTTGCTAAAGATGTGGTTAAACGGTTAAACCAACAACAGGTGGGATGTATCATCAAATTTCATCAACAAGAATGCAGATTTGATAATTACTTGAAACTGATGGCAAAGTCCCATCAAAACAACTGGGGTTATGACCATGGTCACTTTGTCAGAACCTCTGAAGTTCTGAATTGTTGGTGCATTCTCTGGGTAGATCATGAAATGGCTGTGGGTCATTTCACCCTGGTACCCAGGCTATCAATTTATAGCTGGTATAGCTGGATGTTCATCACCCCCCCCAATCCATTTTGATGCATGGAACATGAATGATAGGCTGATAGGTTGAAAAAGCCATCGCCATGAAAATCACCCAGTCGGATATTTTTGGGGAATCCAAGGGCATTTCAGGACTTGCCCCAAAGGAAAAAAATGGTCTCAACTGCCTAGTTGGACTACATGAAATATTCACGGGATGACTACAGAAACTTTGTTGTTCCGACCTAGGATACCTAGGTACTTGATTCCAATGCTCACATGGTCACATGGTGATGTCATCTTGCTGTCGAATCAAATTTATGTGTTCTTCCGTCACAATACCCAAACCTGCCACAATAGGCTAGTTACAGCAAATACTATATAATCAGGAAACACATACTTAAGCAGTTCAGAATGCCAACGATATGGGATGAAAGCTCCCCTTTCAACATACCCCAACCACTTCAACTACAACCATACCTTTACTCTTGTTCAAACAAAACTGAACCTTCGAGAGTGTTAAAGCAGCTCTACTTGTAGCTGCATTCTTACTTCATGTCAAGTTTAAACAGTGACAAGAACCTCTTCTGCTAATTTGGAACGCACATGAACACACTATTTATTTCACATCACCATAGTCCCCACCAATCATAGCAACCTCCAATCCAAGATAGAAAAGCGAGGTGTAATCCCAAGATGGCATTAAAAATGGCATAAAATACAATTGCATACAATATCATACAATTGCATAATCTAGTGTGATTGTATATCAATGGAATTATGCATCATGTAATCCAAACATGGCATATCATTGAATTACATGGTTTGGGGGTTGATGTATCATGATGTATCCATCTAGATCCGTGAATCCCTATGCTTCGCCGGCTTCGCCTTCTCACTCATTCGCTCAGGGATTTTGGCCACTGCATCCTGCACTTCGGAAAATACCACAGCTTTGTTGTCAGCGACTGAATCAAAGTTGCTTTGTGGATTCATGATGATTTATGATGATTTATGATTTATGTACCACTGAATCAATTTCGTCACACTGAAAGAACTCATCCATGCTGCTCCCGGATAAATCGGGTGGACCCCCACTGAGCTTACCTTCACTTGAGTGCTCTGTGCTCAAGATTACATCCGCTGACATTCGACAACCTTTGTATACATGTGTACTGCTGTGTATCCGGACTGTATAAAGTCGACCAAAGCCTGTCCTCGAAGCAAAAGGTGAAAACCTCACACCTAACAGTCACAGGATGTCACAGGTGATTGGTGATGGGGCAAAAGTCAAAAATGTCAAAAACAAAACATGTACAGCGAACCCTGACCTCGCAGCTTCGCTTTCTGAATTTCCAGCTGTGCTCCTTGATATGCGTATGTTTACCAGCACATGTTGGTATCCTGCAAGCTCCGCAAGCTCCGAGCTCCCAAACGAGCGTTGGACAAAGGCCGTGGAGACACCAAGGAAGGTGCAGCCCAGGGTAAACCACATCCTTGGCCATGGAAGTATCATGGAGATACTAAGTCTGGCCAACAAAACTTGGAATTCAAAAAGAAAAATCCACACAACTCCAACCATGGGTTTTTATATGTTTTTATAAGCATCAAGAATTGGACTTTGACCCACCAGAATTGGAGTTGACCTGTAAAGAGGCCATCTGAACTTTTGAACCACTGTCAATCCATCGATTGAAGTCTTCAGGGCAGTTCATTTAAGGTATCTGCGATAATTTTTGGGTCCCCCAAAAAATATCGGCGTCTTCGAAGTTCGGTCCAAAATGTCTTTGAATTTGAATGGAAAAATGTCGGATCTGTTCACATGTCTGATGTCAGAATTTGATCCCCGGTCTGGATCCATGGTGACTGTGAGCCGCACCCAGTATCAGCGCAAAAGAGAAAGAAGGTGGTAAACCACCTGGCCACATGATGGAACACCTTGAAGCAATGGAGCGTGGTCATCGTGATCTCGAGCCATCTCCTGCATGTCTTTAATTCTACAACCTCATATATACGTGCACATATTGTGCCTCTAGATGTCTCTAGAGGATGCCGGCATACCATATCAATAGGTTTAATATCATTGTTTAACATGATTCATGCCTACATGATATGTAACAAAGAACAACTGGGACACCTTGGAACATCCCATATCATCCCATTTTCCGAAGATCTGCGACCGGGTCACAGCAGGGCCCATTCCAAGACGTCTTGGCCCCAGTCTGTGCCTCGGGCGACCAGCGACATGCCCAGCTTCATCTGGATCCAAGTTTTGCGTGCCCCATTCCCACTTCTTTGTCGTCCCCTTCCCATAGTCCCAGTTTCAGTTTCACTGGGATTTTTGGATGGGAAATTGAGGCCTCAGCTCGTCCAGGAGTATTGCATCTCGGTGACACTTTGCTGTCCAACCATGATGATCTGCAGATCTTGGTGCCTGGTTCAGCAATGGCAAGGTCAATTTTGGTCCAAAAATCATTGCGCTAAGATTCTTGGTAAGATCTCAGATGATCTCAGATGATCTCAGATGATCTCAGATTGAGGAGCTGACATCAACTTGTAGACAGAATTGAAGATTGCGAAGCCTTGACGGCAACTTTTTTATCTCTGAACTCACTGGACGATGGGATCTTGCAGCGTTGAATCCGTCGCTGATTTGTGTGTGTTGGTTAACCTCATAGGGCGGGTTTTCCGTGACCTGAGCATTGTGATAAAATCCATATTTTTTTCCAAGAATTTGATGTGAAGCATACCCAATATGTTGATACTAAGATATACTAAGTTGCTATTCCAAAACCTGAAAAACCTTTGTGTTTTCTCAAGATCATTGGGTCAACCACATTGGTCAAACCATGTTAAAGCCACTGAGTCGCAAACCCACCAACCACTTCACAGCAAAGACCTGGCGCAATCTTCAGCATCGCAGCATCTTGTTAACGTTACACCTAATGTCAACCCTGGATGAATAAAACCCCTCGGTTGTTTAATTGAAAGGGTATCATGTAAGTATTAGATGAAATGACTATTGGGAGGAATACCTTCATTTATCCGGGGTTGACATTATACATTATGTACCCCAGTTGCTGACCATTCAAGATCATTCGAGATACAGTATTCAAGCATTGCTGGAGTCATTCGGCAAACATGGTTTCACATGTCTCCTTTGATCGAAGGATGCCGAAGAATACCGTAGGTAGCCCATGACCCTCTCCCAACGGCCCTGGCCATAAACCAAAAGATGTAGCGCACGATCAGCAGAACTGGGCAGGGTCAGTGGTCGACTTGGAAACAGAAAAAAAAGACTACGGATGACTGGCAAACCCGATGTCACAAACCTCCATGTTTGGAGGATTACCAATGCTTTTTTTCGGGCTTTCCATGGCTTTCCATGGCTTTCCATGGCTTTCCATGGCTTTCCATGGCTTTCCATTGCTTTCCATGGCTTTCCGACATTGTGGAGGTTCTCTGACAAACCGATTCACTTCTGAAAAGAGGACTGTCTGTCTGACACCATCGAATCTCAGGGTGGGTTTCGTACAGGGAGGTATCCATAGGTATCCAGCAGTGGACAAACGCTGAGATACCCCATGCATTCGGCTGTTTATGTCATCTATCCCATTATGATCATTATGTTTCATCATTTATATTCCAACTATATTCCATTAATCATACCCAAGGATATTCTCATAATACATGCACCATATCACCAGTATCATATCCCAGTAATCATATCCCACTATATCTCATGAGATGTCCAGTATATTACATACAAGAAATCAATATAAATCACTTGTACCAACCTCTGGTAAACTAACATAGCTATTGAAAATGGCCATCTATAGTGGATTTACCCATTAAAAATGATTAAAAATTGTGATTTTCCATAGCTATGTTAGTCATTACCAGAGGGTAATTAGCTGTTTTCTATGGCACAAAACCAGCCACCTGCGGTTTTTTTTTTCTTCGCTTTGTAGGGCCCCCTGGCAGGTCGGCGCCGGCGTTAGGGGAAAGAGCCGATCGTAGGTCCTGGCTCCGTGAAGCGGACAGGGTATCCTGTGGTACACTCACTCATTGGATTGGTTTAAGGGAAAATCTACAGGAAACCATGGTTTTTACCATAATATAGGGCTTTCCTGTAAATTTTCCCATCATCCAATTCTATGACTCACCTTGGACATGGAAAAGTTCTGCTTCTCCCTGGGAAATGATGAAAGATGAGACTGATGAACGTGATCTCCACATAAAGATGTTGTTTTTGCTCTGCATCTATTTGTTGGTTTACCTGGGGGCAAACAAACTTGCCAACCACTCCAACTAAGAATGTGCATTCAAAAATTGGGATGCCCTGAAGCCAATGGTTCATAATGGTTCTCCCAGGTTTTGCTCCCAGCTTATCCGCTTCCCTCCCACTACCTTGTAGCTGCTACCATGTAGTTTTGGCTGCCAGAAGGTACGTACAGAATCTCATTACCATCTTGACCAAAATGGGATGTTCATTACTGGCTGGTGGTTGAGCCACCCCTCTGAAAAAAATGAAAGTCAGATTGGATCATCATCCCAACTATTGGGGAAAATAAAAAAATGTTCCAAACCACCAACCAGATTAATATGTCATACAGACGAATTGATCCCACCAAAATCCCCCCATTTCAATGGGACCCCCCAATCTTCCACGGCCCCAAAAGGCTCCCATTTTCGCTCACAAGAAGTCCCCAGGTCGACATACTTGCTCCATCCAAGCCGTGCGGCCGAACCAGGGGAACAGCAACTGTTGTGAAATTTCTTGGGTATGTTTGCTTGTGAACTTCTGCAGGTTGGAGGTCGCCACCAAACCTTTCTGGATGTTGTTGGCCTTCTGCAGCAGTTGGTTTACTTGGTCCAGTGGGGAGCCAACGTCTGGCGTTGTAGAAGATGGGCTACCCAGTAAGACGTGGACTGAGCTGGCATCTTGGGATGCAGAGGTGGCTGGGAGTGGAACCACTACATTCTGCAGTCGGTCACCTGTCATCAAGATGGATGTGGGTGGATCAAGTCTAGTTTTCGAAGTAAAAAACACAGAGTCAACTGACAAACATGACACTGAATCATACTGAATCCTTCAATATCTTTTGGATTCTTTTGGTATGTTCAAAGCTAATTTCATCTCAACAATACATTTGCCGCAGTGAAGCCCTGTTGCTTCTAATCTCCCAGGCCTTTACCGCCTTTACTCCACCAAAATCTCACCATTTCTCCGGCCTAAGAGTCGTTCCTCCACCAAATCAATCTTCTGATTCACTTGGTCCGCGATGCGATCCAGTTGGGGATCCACCTTGCTGTCGAAACGAGAATCCGCCAGCTTCAGATCTTCGTCCATCAACGGCACCGGCTCCACCGGCTCCGCTGGCTCCGGTGTCAAGTCTCCTAAATTACTGAGGAAAGAAATGAATTGCACAACAAAAATCAACAAAATATCAGTGGTTTCCTGTAGATATTTCTTTAGACCAAATCTGGGTTTGATCATTGGTTGATTCCTCAAATGCTTCAAAATGGTATCGACAACATCATTTGATTCTATTGTTGGATATGTTTGACTGATTACATAAACACCTTCAGTGAGATTCGTATTTACATGCATTTACAATCCAACACCTGCTTTGGCCAGACATTTACAGCATGATATGATATATATTCACACAACAATCAATTTGCAGAAGGGAACAATGGACAATGAACAAGTTTGACTCCCCTGCACCTTAAGAGCCCCTTGTGGTTTCAATTTGAGGGGCTAGGGCTAGGGGGTGTTGTTTGATGTTGTTTGTAGTATACCATCAACAAGCAACACAATGAGCGTGATTCGCAGTCTCAATAAATTGATAAATGGATATAAATGGACTATCATATATGATCATGCAGAATCAAAAGTAACTTTCAAGATACATTTGGGTTTAAGATTAGTTTCTCATGTTTTCAAACATCAATATTGTGGTTATTGCGCTTAAATAACTCATGTGACTTCACCCATGTATCCATCTCCTGCCATCTCATAGTCAGCCTCGGTCTCACCCTCTGGCGCCACTTCCGCGTCGGCTTCCGCGTCGGCTTCCGCGTCGGGTTCCGCGTCCGTCAGCGTCTTTGGCATCTTGGGCACTGCGAACTCGTGACCTCGGAAACTGCGGATGGGCGAGGAAACCTGAAGATTTACACACATCCAGCTGGAATACAATAATATGCACAATATTATGAAACGCTGTCTAAGTGCCAAACATTTTTGTGCAATCTTGTGTAATCTTCTTTATACAACTAGACGATATATATATAAATATATATATATATAAATATATATGTATTCTTTTGAACAAAAAACTGTTGAAATCACCAACAATCACCACGACTGTGGTCCATCATCTTGCATGACCCGGGCACTATGAGTATCCCAACCTGGACAAGACAAGGAAAGCATCAGTGCTTGGTGACTTCAACAATGCAAACATCCAAAATTGAAACCACCAAGCATTAGCGCACCCAGTGACCACCATTGGATGCTTGGTGTTCCTCATGGTGTTCCTCATGGTGTTCTTCGTGTTTCTCCGGGTGCCCCTTCTCGGGCTCTTCAAAGCAGCTTGCGTGACGATGTGCCAGACGCGTCACGCTTGGCCCAAACGATCTGTGTGGCAAACGCCAAATCTCTGCAACGGAGAGATTGTTAGCGCTGTCCCAAAGGGACGCTTTGTGCACACCCATGATCGATGGAATATGATGGAATCACATCCACAATTCTGTCTTTGAGTAAGTGATTGAAAACCCATCTGGAGCAAGGTGGACAAAGTGCTGGAAGACCATAGGAACCCCAATCTTTTACAACAAAGGAGAAATGAAAAACACACTCATTTCAGGAAGGGCCGTACGCTCTTCTGGCTTGCTTTTGCTGGAGTTTGCTTCTGAGCAAAACGCCTTCATGCACATGTGATCCTCTCATGGGAAGGGCAAGCACACGCATGAGCAATGTGGGGTTGGCAAGCACGTCTAAACCCGGTTGGCAAGGAATTCCCAAATGCACTCTCACCCGCTGGACATGACTTGCCACCACGCTTCACCAAAGTCTAAATCTGCTATTTGCAGTGGGCACAACATGCGGAAATCTTACAACTTGCTCCACGCAGGGCGAAGCCCATCACACCATCTAAAACCTTCCCGCACCTGTCTGAGAAGAAGAGGTGCGCAATAAAGCCAAGGACCTACAAAGCAACACTCATCCAGTCATCGAGGGCAGGCCTCTGCCATTTATGTGGCTGTTGAGCCCCATTTACCCAAATTTCTCGTGGTGGAATATGGTGGAAGACCACATTCCAAAGCTTCGAATCTGCCACCAGGGGCACCACCAGGGGCACCACCAGGGGCACCACCAGGGGCACCACCATCCCCCATCCAACTGATACCTTCCCCCTTTAATAAAACACTACTTGGGGCTGCAGGGCTGATTCTTGCGGATACCACCTTAAGGTAATCACGCCCATAGGATATGACCCCAACTATGCTCTTTTTGACACACAAAAAAAAGAGGGACATATCATGATTGATCATATTTTCATATGCATTTTCCCTATGAAAATGGGGTATACCGTATACCCTTATTAGATCGAGATGGACCGTATGTTATCGTAGAACTGCACCCCAGCAGTCGAATAAATCTGAGCCAATTGACCGACAGCACGGTATGAGCTGCCAAGACCTCGGCTGCAATGAGGGCTTGGCACCCCAATGGCGTTTCATAGGGGAAATGGTGATAGACTATCATCTAATTCAATTTTGGTGACACACTTTTCGGCATCTTAATCATGGGGTTGCGATTCATGGGGGTAAATGTTGATAAAGCATTGTATGGTTCATGGGACCCGATTTTCAGACAATCCATGACAAAACCACAGTTGAAATGCTGGTGAAAAAACATGCTTTGAGATACTATGGTTACGTCTGGTTACATATGGTTACAGGATGTTACAGGAATACATTTGTTCAACGACCTTCTTTGCCAATATTCTATTGAAAGGCACAAACTGGGGAGGCAACACAGCTCACAAGCAGGATTCCCCTCAGGGGATGAGGTCATCCCGAAGAGTGCTTTCCACTTCAGCCATCTTCAGCCCATTCATTGAGTGTGGCACCAGGCCAATCTCCAGACCTGCCTTCTTTGAGATCTTCTCCCCCTGCGCGGATGTTCGATTGAAATAGGTGGGTTGGAGGAAACCTCTTTACTTAGGGCCACTCAGGGTCGATTTTCGCAACAACAACAACAACAACAACAGGCCATCTTGGTGGATTGTGTTCCACCAAAACTGGGATGTGTTTCAAGGAGGCAAACTCCCAACGCCACGAAGACAGGTGTACTGTTTTAAGCAGCTGTAATTGTCAGCTTCACTAAAGTCTCCAAAGCCTCTTGTGTCAGGTTCAGTTTGTGAAATCACTGAATCACCATCTTGGAAGTAAACCCTCGGAATCATCATCGGGAATCACTAAGCTCGTATAGCAGGCATGGCCGCCAAAAAATGGTCCTTCCAAACTGAAAAGTGGCCCCAACTCATCACTTCACAGTGTCCCAAACAGGTTCCCAAAATTTCTCCAGCATCAAGATTTTGTGGGGAAGCAGGTTGTTCTCAACCCCATCCCCCAAAAAAAAACTGGCTTTAGACCAAAAACATTGGCTGAAAAAGGACTAGAGATAAATAATGAACCTTTGAAACCAAGCAGCGGCAAACAAGTTGAATGTGGCTAAAACCCAATAATACTCTATCCCCCATGTTACCATAGCTGGATGGTCAGAAAAGCCTTGAGCTCAATGTAGCGCAGCAAGGCGTAGGTGAAGAGTGGCCTGGTGACACCAATCGTTGCCATCCAATACACCGAGCAAATTTTCTTACTGCACAATGTATAGCATTTATGTAGAATGTACCATCTGGTTATTTAACATAGCCATGGAAAATCACCATTTTTAATAGGTAAACCATCTATAAATGGGCCATTTCCCATGGCTATGTTAAATAACCAGAGGGTATAGCATTTATGTAGAATGTAAAGACTCTATTGCCTGAGAACTATGATAATTATGATTCATTGTAAGAATGCTCTTACCGAGCAATTCACTGTTCCTGCGTTAATGTTGAGTCCATGTTGTAAGGATTATGCACCAGCTGATGCAAGCTACAATTCCGAGAAGTCAACAAAGTCATCTTCAAAGTATTTCAAAGTACTGTAGTAGATGTCATTACATACTTTATGCAGTTGTTTCTAATACTATATATTTACTCTATTATATATCTATTATACATAATATAATATAATATAATATCTATATATATGTATTGTACATATATCAGTATATATAATTCATATGTATGTATATATATATACACATAACATCCACCATCTGCCGACTACTGCCCCTGGACCCAAATGAACCAGGTCCCCCGGGCGAAGCCCAAAGCAGCGAGCGGCCCAGACCTTTTTAAGTTGGTTTCATGATTTGACCAGCGAAATAACTAGCATTAACCATGGCGGTTAGTGGTTAAAATAGTGGTTTAAATAATGGTTTAAAAAGGGTTAATATTGTGGTTGATAACAATGGTTAATAGATGTTAATAGTAGTTATTAGTAATATAATGGTTACCTTTGCCCAAAAATAGGTTGGGAAGGATTTCACCAGCAAAACTGCTAAAGATCCTCTCAAAGATTCTCACCATTTTTCGGACAAACCAGTTTTTCAAACTTGATACTTATGTGGTGTTGTTCTTCATTAACTATAGTCATAATATAGAATTGCACACATCAAAGTGTTTGCGAGATATTGCAGCCTCGTCTCAACACATATTCATGACCAACATCTCTCATGCATCATTCACAATCACACTCACAAGCCCACATATATCAAACATCCTCTGCGACAGGAGGTAACAGATTGAAATCAAATGGGTTTGTCTTAAAATGGTGGTATATCCCCAACATTGCCTTTGAATAGGACAAACAATCGTTCCAAACCATCAATTTGTTGGGTGTTTTTCCCTATTTAAACCATCAAATGTTGGGCTTTTCCCTTCAATTCTCAGACATGATAACAAATTTCATCAAATTTCTCTATGAAATGATATTAAATTGCTATTTCTCCCAACATCCTACCAAATTCTTGTTGTGTACCTTAACGTACCGTACCAGACACCCCCACCCATGGCCCCAAAAGGCAGGTCCGAGGCAGCCACCGGCCAGCACGCAGCCAGGCCCATAGATCCTGACTCAACTTCACCCAATACCCTCTGGTAATTTGTTACATAGCTATTGAAAATGGCAATTTATAGTTGAATTATCCATAAAAAAAAACATGTGATTTTCCATAGTTATGTTAGTTTATACCAGAGGGTAGAATTTTTGGGATCCAATTTATGGTTACCCTCTGGTAAATTAACAGTTCGACCCTGGCAGTTGTCGGGGTCTATGTAAACTAGTGAAACCATGAAAAATTGGTGATTTTCAGGGTCTATGGTTATTTCCCAGTTGGTAGATTTCACCCAATATTTCACCAACATATGGCCATCAAACCGTATATATATATATATATATATACCCCTTTGGTGGTTGAGCCACCCCTCTGAAAAATATGAAAGTCAGTTGGGATTATGACATTCCCAATATATGGAAAAATAAAATTCATGTTCCAAACCACCAACCAGTATATGGAGGTTTCCTTAAATGGAGCATCCCCAAGTCACCATGGTATTCAATACCTAGATTTGTCATCCACGACTTGGATGATTTGGGTATTCCCGCATGGGTTTGTATGATAAACTCATGTTCCCTCAGGCCATTTATGGGTATCCCTTATTTTCAATCACACCCATATATGTAATTCGTGGGAAAACCATCCTATATTTATGGGCAAAATCTGAATGTCCTTCCTAAACTGAGAACTGAACAAAACCATCATTTTAATGGGTTTAGAAGAATTTCGCCTATTCTAAGCATCATCGCCTGGCAACGGGTCGATTTCTGCTTCCCCGCCTCCGACAAATAGTGGAGCCCGTAGTGTGATACCGTGCGAAGCCCCAAATGATCGCGTGCATTGGCCTTACCAGGTCGCGCCAGCTGTGTGAAGCTACCCTCGAGCAATCCAAGCCATCAATAGAACATAATTACCCCATTTATAGGTGATGTTCTCATCAAAGCTCCCCTCTGTGAATGATGTTCCCCTTGCAACTTGCAACTCCCATTTATGGAAGGATTGGGCTAGTGCGATCTTTACCACACCGAAGGTCACATATTGCTACCCAAACCTCCTGGAACCAGATTTCACCTGGGCCGTTAAAAACACCCCTATCCCACCCCACTATACTGGTTGGTTGATAGAGATTCAATGGATGATGATAATCCCCAACAAACCAGGTAGTATAATCCCCTGTACTAGCCAATGACCAATCAACAATGATATTTCAAATAATTTTAATGGCTCACGTGGCCTACCAGGTCTACCAGTCTGCAGTGGATCGCTAAGGACTGGACACTAACAGCCCAATGGCCGCCAGTCTCGTTGGGAAAGTATTCCCCAACAAAGCTACCTGGCAGCTTTCGAGAGGTGGATCACAATGGGAGGTGCTTGGCTCTCTGTACATTGAAATATGTCATGCAAGAAATACATGGTGTAGCAGTGTAGCTATCATAAAAACTGTATATTAACTGTCAATACGTACATTCTATCATGAGATAGCTACTTATGACATAGCATACAAAATAGATTATACATGTCATGTTCATGTGTCTTCGATATTCTGATATGATTATGATATATTAAAGATATGTTTTTTATGTCACATGAAAGATACCCCTCGTGCCCTCGTGTACCGCAACAGGTCTGGCAACATCGCAACTGAAACAGGCCAGCCGTTCATGCCCATAGTCGATGTGGTCAGGGTTCTTAACCCTGGAGGGGCAGGGCATCTGTTGTCAGCTGTGACTTTCCATCAGCCCTCCAAAGTTCAATATAGGTTGGATCAACTGATCAATTCTTTAAAATGTTACCGGAGCATGCCCAAGTCTGGGAGAATTTCAAGAGATGACCAAAAAAAACAACACTATTGTGACCGTCACGCGAGCAGCGAAACCATCCTGGATTTGAGAAATTCATCGTAATTCCATACCCCATATCATTATCAGGGTGGTTATATTGAAGAAGTGCTCAATCTGCATCTTGATGGACTCTCCTACCACTTGTAGGATTCTTTGATCCCAATGTCTTAAAATGTCTAAACCCTAAAGTTCTGACAACTTCTAACCTGGTTGGTGGTATACCTACCCCTCTGAAAAATATGAAAGTCGCTTGGTCAGTTGGGATGATGACATTCCCAACTGAATGGAAAGTCATAAAATTCCATGGTTCCAACCACCAACCAGTGTTTGTTGGTTTATAAACCATTATAATCCCCATTAACTATAGTTATATCTACCATAAACCATAGTTAATCCACTATTTATAGGGAAAGTTCAAACTTCCATCTCAACATAGAGATGTTGGAGGCACATCCCCCGCGACGCTGAGCGGCGCCAAAGTGAGACCAAGGGCAAAGAGCAATCCGTGCCTGGCGTCCACGCGATACCACGATATACCACGTGTGCGTGTAGAAATTCTGTGTAATGTGCATATAGGGGGTCCATGGGACATGCCCATCGCATGACAGTGCGAGAGTACGGGCAATGTGCAGGTCCCGACTTTGCTTCCTAGCCTGCAACAGACAGAATTCCGTGCCTGGCCGCAGTTCACGCTTCGTTGTGCCATGTGGAAAATGGGGGGTCCTAATGTAGGGGTACACCACAGTCATCCATTAAACACATTGGGTGTTCCATTCTAAACCATCCAGCTACTGTTCCCCACCTGCCAGGTGAGGGTCTCTAGAATTTATCCGAGTTGCTTTCTCCTCGTACTTCTCCTTCTTCATAGAATGCCAGAAAGAATGTCAGCATGTATGCTAGAAAGTATGTCAGAATTAGATGCCAGATAGAATGCCAGAAAGAATGTCAGAGTGCCCGAAAGAATGTCAGAATATGTATATACTGCATATATATATGTATGTGTATATATACACACTATACTGTACAACATATTATATATTTACTTCCAGATTTGTCAGAAACTACCCTCTGGTAAACGTTTACATAACTATGGAAAATCACAATCCGTGCCAGGATGACACCAGCCACACTCGATGGGTTGATGCCAGGAAACCCCACATCGAGTGCACCTGGCCGTGCAACATGCGACTTTGACATCCCAAAAAACATGGGTAAAAGTAAGTACCATGATATGTAAGTATCTGTATATATATATATTTAATATATACATATATATTATGTATTAGTATATATAATAGTATAGTATAGTATAGTATAGTATAATATATATAATACTATATTATATGTATATGCAGATGTACATGTGTATGTCTATGTTGATTTGGTGTTGCAATCTTTTGATCCATCAAGGTCCATCAACTGATCTGTCCAGGCCCCGTGATGCCCCGTGCCTCGCGATGGGTTTTGGTGAAAAAGCGGTTCAAACTCGCTGCCCAGTCCTTAGGCGAAACCGATGTCCAATTTCTAAATTTCTATGGCCTGAAAAATTGATGAACACCATTGGACACCATTCTGTAGCAGGCATACTAAATCATGTTTGGGGTATTTGAGATCATGTATAGGCCATTCCGATCTGAGTTGAGGACGACCTGGTGAAGAGCGGCAAAGCGCTTCTTGTGTTCCAGGTCGAACAGGATGCTGCCATCCTGCCATATTCCATTGGATAAAGCAATTGGGTGGTTCACCAATGAAGAGCTGATTGGTGGTTGAGCCACCCATCTGAAACATAGTCATTGGGGATCATCATCCCAGATATGGTTGGAAAAGTCACAAACACTTGAGGCCACCAACCGATGAAGAATCTATTGGAGAGATGTTAAGAAATTGGTTGAAGGTTTTCTTCCGCACCCCCGTTCAGGGGAGAACGCAACTGTGATATCTAGGGTGTGACAAATCGTCAACATGCTCCATTTTCGGGACAATCCCCAGCATAGGTGTATCCCGTTCATTGTGCCCACTGAAAATAAGGGATGAAAAAGGATTGGTGCCAGTCCTCCATGAGAATAGATTCAGACATCCGCTTGGGGTCGCAGAAAAGCTCGTTCCAATCCTCGGCGGAGGTCCGCTTGCTGGATGTTGCCACATGGCTATGGGTTAAAATGCAGGTACCCTTCTGTTCACACCAAAAAAAAACATAAGTTTTGATCCTTACCCGCATCCCCGAAACTCGCAACAGCTGTTAAATCAACGCAGCGTTGAGCAGGGTGCATCATAGTTTGCCACATCCGGAGGTAGGAAGTTCTCGAAATCCTAACGGGACTAAAATCTGCACGCGAGTCCGACTCATAGATGGTCAGGTTGAGTATTGCCACAACTTGGAGGCCCTCATCCAAAACATACGTTATCATTATGTTATTATATATTTATTTTTTTTAGATAGGTGTTGCGTACAAAAAATGTGCCGGAATCCCAAACGGCGTTTTTTTTTCTGACGCAGCCCGGAAATGTTGGACGTCCAAAAGTCCAAAAATGACGTTGCCAAAGAAAAGTGTTTGCGAGGGTTTTGGCTCACCATCCGTACGCTTGACTGACAAAGAGGTGATACGGTGATACCCTGAACAGTACAAAAATTACAAAACTCCTTTTCTCCACGGACTCTGCAAGTCCATGAACAGCAAAAATAGTGGACAAATATATAATTCTGTCATGGTTTGAGGAAATTACGCTGTAATGTTGGGAAATTACGCCGTACTGTTTGGGAGTTACAACGTCAACATTTGATGATTTTTCCATGGTGTTGTTCTTCTGGGAAAACAATCTTAAAAAAAACAAACACAGGTTCAATTCCATTTAATCCTGGTTGCTTAAAAAGAATTCCCAGTTCATGGATTATCATAAACCCTTATATATATCATTTATTTGTTTATCATATATTATATATATACGTATATATTTATATCATATCATATTATATCATATCATATCATATTAATTATATATTATATCATATTATATATCATATATTATATTATATTATATTATTATATATATATATATTATATTATATAATCATATATATTTTATATTATATAATCATATATATATATTATATTATATATTATATATTATATATTATATATATTGATATTGGGTAGTATGATCCCCTACAATCATCAATCAAATTCCATCAAGGTGACCCTATCAAACGTGGTGTTCCAGGTCACAACGACTCGCCTTGTGTAGGATCTTCTTGTCCTTCCCGTTGTCCGCAATGTCCACCTTTTCGTACCTGGCCAGAAAGGTACGAGGGACCCTTGGAAAAACACAGAAACTGACCCTTGAGATATTGACAAATGTTGATCAGTTCATAATAGTTCATGTATCAAATGGTACCCTCTGGTAATTTAACATAGCTATTGAAAATTGCTATTTATAGTGGATTTTCCCATTAAACATGGTGATTTTCCATAGTTATGTTAGTTTACCAGAGGGTATCTAATAGTTCATAATAGTTCATACTAGAGCATATATCAATCATTGATCACTTTTTTGTTGTTGGGGATTATTACAAGCCATACGGGAGAACTATTACCATCTGGTTATGACTAACATAGCCATGGAAAGATCCACCATTTTTGAGAAGGGTAAACCATCTATTTCTATGGGCCATCTATACCATGGCGAACTGTTAGTCATAACCAGAGGGTATCAATCATTGATCACATTAACTCTTGATCAAATGATATCCAGCAGTTGAAGAGTTCACCGTTGAGATGCCCGGCACCGGGCATCTCAAAAGCGCATCATCCGCAGCTGGAAACTTGGCAGCGGCACCACTCTTCAAAGACCACGTTGTAGATTGGCCGGATGACCTGTTGAAATCTGTTGAAATCTGTTGAAAATTTCTGGAAGAAATATCTGGATTAAGTATGATTACATAAGTATCCAATTATAAGTCATTAATATCATTAATTAAGTTACCAATGACCTTTGGCATTCTGGTGGTATTAAGCCATCCAGTTTGTGGGGTTATGTGGCATTTTTGTTGGCTGTATAAGCATTTGATATATTTGATTGGAGAAAACTCAAAGATTGGCATGATCATGTCACCATGATCTCCTAGTTCATGATTTCGACCGTTGGCTGGTATATCTCGATGTTCATTCTTGCATTCATCCGTGAAGCCCACAGGGTTTTATTCATCCTCGTATCCACAACCTCTGGTAATCCTCCTTTTCATGGTGATGTTCCAATTCGAAATGCCATGCAGTAAATCCACATATCAACAACAACTGCAGTCTGGTTTCCGCAGGAAAATGATCTGCACATTGCACATGGTGGATTTTCCATAGCTATGTTGATCTGCTGAAGGAACATGTTCCCATCTTTGTTGGTTAAATTCCTATAATTGCTAGAGTCATTTCCAGACTTGTTTACCCGATTATATCCCCAATTCATCGCCAGTTTGCTCAAGAGTAAGGGTTTGACTTATCATGACTTACCCTCTGGTAGTTCAACATAGACATGGCTATTGAACATGGCCATCTATATGTAGTTGATTTACCATGATTTACTATGATTTACCATGATTTACCATGATTTACCATGATTTACCAATTAAACATGATGGATAATGATGGTTTTTTTTCGATAGCTATGTTTTTACCAAAGCCTCTCCCAAAATCTGTCCATCACCCCTCAGATCCGGATCCGCACCTTCGACAGGAACTTGCCACTCTGGTAGGAGCCACCAGCAGCACTGTCAGGGGGGTTCAAATCACAACCGGTATGGCTTGTACTAATCCCCAATAACCCAAGTAATAGAAGTCCTCATAATAACTCAACAGGGGCATCTTTAATGGCTCACGTGTTGCAAAAAGGGTGCCTTGGTGTTTGTTGCTTCACATCCCCGTTTTGTTTCAGAGATATAATATCATGTGAGATAATATGAGATAATATGATAATATATATATATATGATATGATATGATATGATATGATATACATATATGAGATACATCAAAAAACATGAAGTTGCACTTAGTTGCACTCTGGTCATCGAACCACGCTCGCTGGGAAAGTCACTTCTCTGTCATGGGAACATCATCTATTCATGATTCGGTAGACTTTTGCAGCTTTGCTCTTCCCAGCGTAAAATCCAGTTGTGGACATGTGAATCCCAAAAACCAAATGGTTTTTATCCAGCCCAGGCAAAAAGAACAATCCATCAGGAGGGAATTCGTCAATACAATCACATTTAAAGGGTTCGATACCATTTTTTGTTGGTTGAAATCCAATTCGTCTTGGCTGCACATTATATAGTCATGGTGGTTGAATCATGGTGGTTGAATCCACTTTTTTCATATGTGACTTGAACGTTTCTGATCAAACTGCCATGCCCCCCAAATTGACAGTGCCAACTTGAGAGGAAACAGAACTAGTCTTCCAAAACCCAACTCACGGCAGGCTCTTCCTGTTGAAAATAGGCCAATTACACCATTCCCTCCCCTATAGTTGATCGACATTTTTCCCAGTGATAAACATGGCACAACAAAACATCCCCATGATATAATTGTGTTTCCCATCCATTACCATCCATTACAATCATGATTTCCATGTCTTTCCTCATTGTATCTCAGCTTTACCATCCTAGACCATCTATACCCCGTTTTGATCCATCCATTACCATCCATTACAATCATGATTTCCATGTCTTTCCTCATTGTATCTTAGCTTTACCATCCTATACCATCTATACCCCATTTTGATCCATTGTCATAAAATACATCCGTTGGCGCAAAGAGAATTTCCTCCCTTTCCCCCAGTAACGCCGCCCGCCTGGCGACTCCCCCATAGGGCATGGTGCCTTCCTCCGCTGCCAGGGCCAGCTCTGTGATGAAGTAGATCACCTGCCAGGATGCCAAAGATCGATAGGGAAAACCTTAACCGGTTTTTCCCATGTTTTTGTTACCATTAAAATCCATGAAATATGAGGGTATCCATGGGTATCCTCTAAATTGTCCCACCAATCCAATTATAGAAGGAATTTTAGGATGAATCGTGAATTTCCCCGAAAACTGGTGATCAATTGAAGCTGTCTGTTTCCCAAAATTGCGGGTTACCATACTTAGGAACAGAGAAGACTTGGAGACGATTTTAATGGCCAGCCAAGGTTGGGATCATTTGGGATCCAACCAAAGTTGAATTCCGCTCGATTGGTTCGTGTCATTGTGGTGAAAGCCATAGCAAAACATATCACACATCATTGGATTATCCACAATCTGCGCGGTACAACGGTACAACTTAAATAGTTGCTCTGGATAGATCTTCAGGATTCTTCCGGAATCTCCAACTTGGGTGGCTGGGTATACGTGGTCTGCTATACAAAAAAATATATTATCCGATTATCCAGAAACAGAGGAAACACATCGTTGTTTCTATCAGGGCACTGAAACAATCCACCCTTTCGAATTGATGTCTTACTAACATGCTCTCCCAATGCTCTCGCACCAGAACACAGGTGCAAGACCAACCATTATAAATTAAACACTTTTGAATGTCAACCATTCACTCGCCCGCATGGGCGTAAATTTAGGCAGAAATATTTCCACAGCGCCGTCGGACACCTCTGGCATGAAGCGAACGTTGCCACCTTCGCCCCAAACGCACCTGAGAAGCTGGCACCCATCCAGCTAAAATTCACCAGTTCGCTGCGGCTTTCCAGTTGCACAACAAACATCAACAAACTACTTGTAAAATCACGTCTTCAAAGTATCTGTCGACATATCATGTGACATATCTAGTAGAATATCTGTCGACATTTTTTTTCTGCAGATCTAAAAACTTCCAACCTGCTCCCACCATGATCCTCATGGAGATTTTGAGTGGCCCCCTGTGCCGTGGGCGATTTGAGGTGCCCAGCAAATATGTCGCAATCTCTGCCATCTGCCTCCGTGAAAACCGGCTTCATTTGAGGTCTGGAGGTTGTAACACCAGTCGTGGAAAGCACCACAGGGGGGATTGTTTGTCTATGGCAAGAGAGCATAAGAGAGCCATAGTTGCTTTATGTTGCTTTCATCACTTTGACATTCAGAAATCACGTGGCTTTGACCCTCAGAGCCAATCCTTTCCCCAAAGCTACGGAATGCTACGGATCTGCTTCCCGGACTTCCATTCCAAGAACGAAGAGTTTGGACCATCGACCACTCGTGTCACCAACACCTTCAAAATCAGTCAGGTCTCTTCAATTGTTACATGCCATGCGGACAAAAAACAACTGAAGAATTGAAGTATGTTGAAGTTGAAGACTTCTTCCTCTTGACCTAAGCCTCTGTTGGCAACACTCATAGATTCATGGAAGGATCTTTCCAGTGATCCAACAACATGTAACATCTATAAAATCTGATAAATAGTTTTGGATGGATGTGCAACATCTTCCTTACCTCAATATCCAGCAGCGGAAGTTTGGCCATGGTGAAAAGAAACTTGGCCATCGGCCATGGTGATGCCCATAGCGACTGTGGCACTATCACCCCAAAATATCCCCTGTCGCTGAATCTGGTTGGTGGTTGACCTACCCCTCTGAAAAATATGAGTTCGTCAGTTGGGATGATTATTCATGGAAAGTCATACAATTCATGTTCCAAACCACCAACCAGGAATGTTCATACCCCAAAAATATGGATTTCATGGGGGTAACTTGACCCATTCCCATTTGGGGATGATTGAACCATTGAACCCGAATCAGAAGCCATGTGAAAAACTCAGCTATAGCTAGGAATGAACAACCGTTGACCCATTGATTTGCCGCAACCAAAGATACAGAGAAGTGATGATTTCAGGAACAGGTCATCAGTTTTGAAATGATGGTCTTTGAATTACCGCTTCTGCGTATATATTTGGCATACGAATCATTCTGAATCATTATCAATCCCATTAAGATTCCATATCATGATAAGGTAATACCAATCCCAATTAAAAAAAAAAAACATCAATCATGTAATCCCACTAAAGTCCCACTATATCAATCCCATTAGAATTATCCATGTATTATTCCCACTATATCACCATTGTCACGTTCTGGCCTGGAGGCATCTGCGGCCTCGTCCGCCTTGCCTTCGTAGCAACTCGCAGGCCTCGGTGCTGAACGAAAGAAATGGGGGAGTAAACAATAACGGTTCAACCCAACCAAAAAATGGATGAAATATGGATGAAATAAGGATGACATAAGAATGAAATAAGGATGAAATAAGGATGAAATAAGGATGAAATAAGTGTGTATATATATGATATATAACTATATATAATTATATATATATGATATATAACTGTATATATATGATATTTATATAATTATAAATATATATATATATATACCGTTTAACATGATTAACATTGATTAAGTGTTCAACCCAACCAAAAAATTGGATTTGGAAAAGGGATGAACATGGATGAACCTTGGCATTTAATGGATTTTAACCAACAAGAGAAGGGATTGAAGTGTCGAAAATTAGATGTTGATGGATGTTGATGGATTGAAATAACCAACATTAACCAACACAACTGGGTATTCCAACCACTAATATGATCGAATATGTGAGTCTAGCAGCAAAGATCGGGATTGCACCCTACTATTCTTAGGGTGATTCACTGTTCTGTCTTTTTCGGAACCCCCATGCTTTCAGAGATCAAGTCTCAAATTGCGTGGTGTCTCCATAGCCGATTGCTGGTTTACGAGTATTCCTCATTCCATGTACGTCATGTTGCGGGGGTGGAAGGTACCAAATAATTGAAACTGCCAACCAAATCATGAACTAAAGCTGCAACTGACAAGACATTCTGGTTGGTGGTTTCAAAGTCAGTTGGGATGATTATTCCCAATATATGGAAAGTCATAAAATTCATGTTCCACACCACCAACCAGCATTCTTCCTTCTACGGGCCGAGCAGAGGATTCCACCGTGCACCCGCCAGGGGCGGCAGAGAAGCCTGCCCCAGGGTGGCCCCGCGTTTCCCCGTGGCTTGGATTTATCCAACAAGAATTCCGAAGAATGGGTCCGAACATGTAATAATCCAAGCCAGGATATGCAAAATAACCTTAGAATACTATATTATATATATATATGTATATCAATCTATATCATAAATAACATCTAAGACCTAAGATCCAAAATTTAATGGGTTGGGGATGCTTGCAACATTGCAGGGGTGGAGCTATTCATATTCAACGTTACTGCAAGTGGTTAATATAATCTATACATGACTGGGAAAGTTTTTCTAAAATCACAAGCGTATGAAACCCTCAATTCGGATGCACATCCCAGCAGAATATGTGGATATCATGGATATCTTCAGCAAAGGTTCCGGCTGGGCCAGAAACTGCTAAGATTTTCTGACGACAGGTCAGAACATGTTTTACAAATTTTACAAATATATCAGGCTAATTTTTAATAGGAAACATGATAATCAACCTGTGGATGATAGGTTTTAACCATGGTTTTCCCCAGCTTTTTGAGGTACCAAACAACAAAAAAAATGGATTCAACAACATACCCAACTTATGGTTGGTACCACCTCCAATCTCCTCCCTTCCCCACCTCCCGCCGAGCAGGGAGCTCCAAATCGTCCGAGTCGGTGCAGTTCTCACGCCAAGTGCAAAAGCCCTGCAAAACTCCGGACAACTACTTGGGGGTGCAGTTGGGGCTTTTGCTATCTTTTGCTCATGATACCTCTGGTAATAACCTCCATAAGCTGGGATATAATCCCTGCATACAACTGTGGTTGCCACTAGCCACTTACTTGTGGAACTGCACCCCTAAGTAGGGGGTCTGGTAAACCCGTCATTTTCGATAGTAATCCCAATGTTTGGTCGGGAAATTCCCTGCGAATCAGCATTGTGATAGCATTTGGGTTTTATGAAATGGTGCAGCACCAAAATCCTATGGTTTGTCATCATTTTCTCTTTAAAACACTTTAAAACCAACCCCCATTTCCCATTTGCCTTGCCCTTTGCTCAGCCTCCAACAGCTCCGTATAGATCTCTGCAATGCCTTCGCTCAACAGCAGCTGCTCTGGTACCTCCCACCACTGCAGATGAGGTATTTGGCATTGGAAAGTTGATCTGAAATGGGGATGGGGATGTTTCAAACCCAGAAATATGTCTGTCTTTAATTCCCACCCGAGGGAAAATGATGAGAAAACCATTGTTTTCACTGATTTCTTGAAGTTCCAAAATTCTTGCCAACTGAAATCCCCTCAAAAGGGTCCATGATCCGATAGGGAAAATACTGGTTTGCGAAGTCCCCCAGGTGTCATACGTGAAGGATTGCAGCCCTAGTGAATTTAAGTTTTGATACAGCACCATCTCACCAAAAACTGGGTTCTAACCTAGCTCATTTTCAAACAAAATCTGGTTGGTGGTTGACCTACCCCTCTGAAAAATATGAGTTCGTCAATTGGAAGGATGACATCCCATATATTATGGAAAATTAAAAAATGTTCCAAACCACCAACCAGAAAATTGTTTAAAACCAAACCCACATCCTGACACCTTGCAGTTCCAACGCAGCACCTCCTCTTCATCTTGGACGTAGCGATCAGCGACCTCACAGACGAGGCGAGCGGCTCGGCGCAGCAACGCCATGACGTGCACTGGGGCCGCAACCATGGAGCAATGCGCTTGAAGAAGCGACAGGAAATGTTCGTATTGATTCTTGACGCTGTCTGCCTGCACTCCCACTGGAACCACTGGAACCAGGCACCAGCTTCAGGCTATGTGCATCTAAGGATGTTGCAACTTCAAATGCCAGCTGTTCCAAGGAGGAAAACACAATCCAAGAATTCAGAATTTGTCTCATCAAAAAAAGTTCAAGTCCTCCTCTGAAATTCTTGAGTTGCGCTTTTCTTCTTAGTGCCCTCTCAGTTGAGGAAAACAACAGCATCAACAGCATCCTCCACACCACTGATGGCACCTGGAAGTCAAAAGCCTCGGATTTTGAGTCTGAGACGTTTGACGTTTGACTTGTCGGTGACAGAATGCCAAAGCAACAACTCCCGGGGAATATTAGATGGGAATATATATTTTTTTCGCCACATAGCTCACCACAATGCCATGGATATCTGGATTTCTGAATTAACTGTGGTAAAACCACCTTAAAATTTACCTTAAAATTTACGAGAAATGCATGTAAACCATCAACATATGGCTGATTTAAAATCAGTGCTTTACTAACAATCTGTGAACATCTGACATTTAGAGGTTTCCGAAGTCAATGGGTGGGTTACAGTATCCCCAGTTCTCAGTCATTGTTTGTTTTCGATTATTACATCCATCATCCGTTGGGATTGAGTATATCCATTTACATCAATGATTATTGATATATCCCTATTCTATCATTAATTTAGTATAATATATCCTTATTATATCCCTATTAATATCATATATATATATATATCAATCCCTATCTGATATCCCTATTATTCAACCTATTATATCCCTATTATATCCCCATGATATCCCAATTTCCATCCAGCTGTTCCATTTTGGGGTACCCCCATTGGTTTCCCACGAAGTGACCTCCTGCAGCGCCGCAAAGAGACTGGCAGAGGACGCCGCAAACCTTGGTCGAGTCGAGTCGTAACGCGTCGTTAATTTAAAAAAAATGGTGGTTAAATATATGGAAAGCAATGGAAATCATATGTTAATCAATATATGATTATACTATGGAAATTAATATGGAAATCATTTTTCGGATAATCTAATAGGATAATCAAACCATCAACAATGGGGAGATCGGAATATTTAGAATGGAAAATTCCATGGGGAACTGGGGATGGGTCAAGGTTATGAACCTGCCGTGGGGGAATCACCGGCCAGCTATGACGGGTATCCATGCCATTTTGATCCATTTTGACATCCAATAGCCAGCGTCTAAACCTGACCCCATGATTGTTACCCTCTGGTAATTTGTTACATAGCTATTGAAAATGACCATTAATAGTGGATTTTCCCATTAAAAATGGTGATTTTCAATAGCTATGTTAAATTACCAGAGGGTAACTCTTAAGATGATCTAATCAGCCACCATGCCTTTCATAAACCTGACCCCATTATTGTGAACATCAGCCACCAGGCCAATGTTAAACGATTTTTATGGTCAGGACCCAGCCACCATGCCTTTCAACAGGATTCTCAAAAAAAGGGTCGGACTATTCCCATCTTGATTCTCATAGCACAAAAAAACATCGTGGAACTACCAGTCACTGCAGTGTTTGGCCAGTTGTTAAGTCTTTTCGTAGGGAAAACTGTCAGGAAACTGTCTGCATTTGGTAATGAAAGAGCATGGTTTCCTGCACTCTTTCCATTCAACTAATCCATTGATATTCAGGCTTGGGCATGGGGCAAAAACAAACGGGGACGCTTTCTTTTGGAATGACTAATCCATAACTACCAGCTAAATGTTGATGCGAACTGAAGTTCAGAAGGGGATGTCACTGTTCTTGGCTACATTTATATCATATCCCATAAAATATTCCATTGCCCTCTGGTAATTTAACATAGCTATGGAAAATCACCATGATTAATGGGAAAATCCACTATAAATTGTCATTTTCAATAGCTATGTAACAAATTACCAGAGAGTACATCCCCACTGCAGGATGGTCATCCAGCCGAGGCCACTGGGGCACTGACTCATTTGCCATGGGCAAGACCCTCAACGAACTGCCACGGAGGAACATTTCCTGGCACCAAATTTGCCAAATGGTTTTTGGAAAGGCCCGAAAGAATCGATTCAGAAAAGATGAAGCGACTGCGACAGTTTAACAAAAGGGGAGAATGAAATCTGAGAAAATTCAATTTTGAACCGGTTAAACTCGGGATACTGTAAATTATATGTAAAATTGACTTAAAATCCATCAGAGGGATATGCGCACAATCCAAAAATGGGACCAAAAAAAAAGTGCCGAGCTTTTGAAGCACCAAAAATATCCAGCACTTTGTGGCTTTGGACTTTAGGAGTTTTTAAAGTTTAATGCCCCCCGCGCTGTCATTGTTTTCGACCGAATCTGCAGGTCTTGTCCCCTTTTGTGGTGCACGTGGGCGGAGTGTCTTTCCAACAAGGCCAGGCCCCCCAAATCACTTGAAAAAACTCACTTCAGAGTTTTGATACATCATTTTATTGGGTTGGTTTATCATATCCCATGTTTGATTGTACCACGGGTTGCTGGCTAATCATAGTTTTGAGCTATTTTGATAGTAATTATATATATATCATAGATTCTCCGCGTTATATTTTGTCCCATATGGTGTTATTCAATGATATTCCCATTTATATAGTTGTTCTTTAACTTAATATAATATGCCCATTCATTGTTATTGTCATATTTATATATATATATGTTGACTATACAATATATATATATATATTATATATATATATATATAATGTAATATATAATATATCATATAATATATATATATATATATATAATATGTATATAATATAATATAATATAATAATATAATATAATATAATATAATAATATATATATTGTATAGTCAATGATATCCCATAGATATCCCCAGGTTGTATTTATAGTTGATATTAGTTGATGATATCCCCTTCTCGCCATTTCTCCCCGCCTGCAAGGCACCCGCAGAGCTACCATGCCCTCGACCTGACAGTGGCACCTGGCTGTGGCACCTGGGGATGGGATTTTCTTAGGTGCAGCGTTCAGGAAATGAATCAGAAAACATGGGGGGATAACGTATGATAACGTGGCGATCTAATCGGGAGAAAACTATATAAATCTGATATCACTTCTCATGAATCATGGATTTACTGTCAAAATTGTGGATTTCACTACGCAACTGGAGATATCAATCATGGCTATATCATGAAAATAATCGGATGTATAGCCAACAAGAAATTGATCTGAGCTGAACATGGAAGTTTAACCAACAGCTATGGGGATATTTTATGGGATATTTCATGAAGGGATATATATATATATATTATATGATATTATATGTATGATCTTTAAGGACGTGTCTGTGAATAGGGTATACCGGTATATGCCCCCAACACTACAATGAGTTGTTCAACCATTGGAGTTTCCTGTACCTTATTTGCAGACGATTGGAATTGGGGATTGGAATAATATCAGCCCAATCCTTGGATGCCACACTGCTGTGCCATAGGGCAATGGAGGGGCTTCCGCATCGGGCTGCGTGGCAGGTGTCAGGTGGGCTTGGCAAAAAAAGGAATGAAGTGCATTTGTTCTTGCAATAATGGGTTTGTTTAAGCCACAACTGGGAGGAGCTCTTTATTGATAGGTCTATGATTGTATGTAAAAAACCAGTACACCGCCAGGCAAAGGATGACAATGGCGCCGTTGCGTCTGCCATAGGTTTCAGGCATGATTTCGAAAGGATTCCAACTTTCCAAGTTTCAAATGGAACTTGCTCTTAGATTACAGTACATAGATTTCAAAAAAAATCCTGCTTGGGATTGTTTTTTTTCGATGTTGTTAGTAGGACAATTGTATCCTCAACTGCATCAACCGGTCAAAGGCCTGCTGTACCTAATTACCTAGACTTCACACCTTCAACATAAGACTAGACTCTAATCATAATTTGAGTTCAATCCCAAGTAAGTCTAACAGTGGCAGCCCCGCATTTAAATGTCCAACATGTTTCAATCTCTTTATGTCAGAATTTGGGTTGGCCCTTCTGAAACAATGTTGCTGCGAGCTCTCCCGTTTTTTCGACGAAAGCTGGCCCTTTTGTCCTGCGCCGGAGCTTGACATTGGGCTTTGGCTGGAGGGTGGAGGTCCATGACAGGTAGAGATCAAATGATTTGCGATTTGGCTTGGCCAGTAGTGTCTGACGGTAGAGTACCCGGAGTACCCCATTCATTCCCATGGCTCATACTGAAGCATTTTTCGATGGCCAATCAGCTGCCAATGTTTTGGACACCAAGTGATCAGACCCACCTGATGAAGAGTTTGTCAGGATTTCCAAATGGACTTCTCAGAGTGAATTATCAAATAATCCATCAGTTTCATATATTTTCATATGTTTCATTGCTTGTATACTTGAATGTATATGAAAAGGTATAGGATGGTATATGTATGCAAACAAAAATACCACTTTAAATAGGTATACGTAGATATCCCGATGATTCCCTTTTTGTATTTCGCAACAGACTGCACCAGTTTATAGTTCACATCCTGGAAACGCCCAGATTTGTCCAGGAAACTCGTCGCGGAAACGCCAAGGTGCCGCCTGGACCAGCTGGGGGTTTATCTATATGGTTTATATGGTTAAAATGGTTGTATGGTGAGAGGAGCTACAAATCATCAAAGAGTATACAGAATCAAGAAATATATGTGGTGGTTTCTGAGAGTCATCACTAGCGAAGAAATGAAACATGACCCAGGAAATGTTGTTAAGACCAGCGTCAAACCAAAGGGTCATGTGGACCTAAGCCGTAAACCGTATATACATGCTGGTAATTTGAGATAGCTATGGAGCATCATTATTTTCAATAGGTAATAGTAAATCACCTGTATAAATGGGTTGTCTATGCCATAACTATGTAAAATTATCAGAGGGGACCAAATAAACATGTTGTCCAAATCAGGCAATGACCGGACCCATCCGGACTCTCCATTGCCAGTGATCCTTTTCCACATCCCTGAAATTCGCCGGCGCCTCACGTTAGGCTGGGTACCTGCCACAAGGGAGCTACCCAGCGGCTTGGGGATCACCTTTGGGATCAGGTTTTCGGGATTCAATGAATTTAAGATACTGAGATCTGGTATAATAGTAGGATTTAATCTATACATACATACATACATACATGCATGCATGCATGCATGCATGCATGCATGCATGCATATATATATATATACATATATATATATATATATATATGTGTATGACTATATGATACT
>Ga0126342_10000941_pt1 | contig 37340 bp, 39 predicted proteins | sample Cyp1metagenome_FD_92528 | JGI IMG/M metagenome (GOLD analysis project Ga0126342, IMG submission 92528) | Coral microbial communities from Lord Howe Island, Old Settlement Bay, Australia - Cyphastrea 1 metagenome | ecosystem: Host-associated > Invertebrates > Cnidaria > Coral ... | reverse complement strand
GCTGCTGCTACTGCTGCTGCTACTTTGGAAAGCTTCCCAAGACCCGTTGTTGTATTTGTTGTTGTCCACAACCTCTCTTCCCTGACGCGCTCCCCCTTGCTGTCGGCCGGGGTCGGCGGATTTATATCTCTCTCTCTCTCTCTCTCTCCTCTCTCTCTCTCTCTCCCTCCCCCCAAGTAGTCACTGCGGCTGTTTACACAAAATGCTTCTGTCGGTCGTGTAGTCCACAAGCCCTGTGAGTGATATTATATATTGCCACGTTTTTTCAATCCGAATCAGAAAACCTGGCACACCCAACCACAATACGCGTCCAATTGTCGGCAATCTGGTCATGTTATTCCCATATCCCAAAACAAGAATCGTTGGTATTCTGTCTAAATATTCTAAAAAAATTCTATTTCGTATCTCCAATGCTCCCATTCACGTTTTTATTTCGGCTAACCCGTGTTAATTAACCATAATTAACCTCCATTCAATCATTGGCAACCTGGTAGACCCATGTAGTCCCCCCAGGTCAGGGGTGTCTCAGCTCAGCTGAGTGATGACATCGCGGTAGAACCATGGGATAAACCCCCCCCCATTGGGATATAACCCCTACAACACCCTACAACTATGTTTAGCTATATAAGTATGATATATATATACACACATATATATATACAATTATATATATATATATAAGTCATAGAACATCATATAACCACAAGTAATCGCCCCGAGACTCAGATCCACCACGGAAGTCAAACACGTTGGAAAAGTGGCAGGGAAAAACCTTATTGGAAATTGGAAGGAGAAAAAACCCTGCCGCAGACTACAAAGAGCAGAGAGCATAACCATATAGAAATATATATATATATAATATAGAACCACTTTGATTTGTGAGTGAAACTGCCCCATTGGCATGGCATGGAAGGTACACCGAAGCTCTAGATTGGCATCTCTTCAAGCAGGTGGTCTCCATCGTCAGTGAGCGTGGCACCCAGCTGCCCAGCGGACAGCGGGTGGTCTATGGACGCTCCGATCTGGCGAAGCACAGCTGTAGCCCCAACGCCGTGACGGAGGTGGGGATGGGTAAGTGCCATGTTAGTGCTGAAGGGCCCTGAAAAACTATCCGATGTTATTTGATTTATGTGGTTTTTCTCAGGTGTTACTGTTGGCCCTGTATTCAACATTGTAATTATTCCCCATGTTTTTGTTGATGAATAATTTCAATTTCAAGTCACTGTAAATCCCCAGTTTTTTTTATTTCTCTCTATGTTTGTGGCTTTAAAATCATCCAATCTTTTCGGTGTCCCAACGGCTTTCCCAAGCCATTTGGGCCTATTTGGCCCCCCAGGTGCTGGGAGAGGATGGTCTAAGGGAGGTGAGGGTCATAGGCTTCAAGGGCATTTCGGAGAATGAGGAGGTGACCGTGACTCGGTGGTCAAGGCACAAAAGTATTACAAAAGCAGTTACTAAAGCACCTAAGATGGAAAGCAGGAATGGGATCAAAACTTGAAACCAAGAAAAGATGGGGATTTGACTTGACTGTCCATGAATGGTATTTTAGGGGATCTTTCTGGAATCACAGGTATGGTCCTCAAAGATATTTAGACGTAAGACGTAAATCAAATCTAAACTTTAGAGGTGCAGGTATGACCTGAAAGTGGGTTTGGAGTGGATTGGGAATCGCTCCTCCCGTATCGCAAAATCAAGATCAAATCTTGCTGTTTTGTCCAGTCCCTCTTGGTTGAATTGAAGGTATGATATATATATATGATATATAATTAGGCCTCAAAACATCTCAATGCAGATAGAAGAGCTTCCAGTATGTTGAATGTGATAGATATTTATGCATGATGTTTACCTCATGATTTGAAATCAATTTCCAGGTTTCCAGTTTTTTTCTATCTTTTTTGGGTTCCCATCGGTGCTCAGATCTAGGTAAGCTATGTGCCAGAAGAGCTCCTTCTGCAGCCCACGACCGCCCGCAGTCGCGGAATCCGAGAATTACGACAGGGATATCTGTGTCGCTGCACTCGTTGCAAGCTGGACTGGGCCACTGGGCCCCTGACATTTTTTCGTCGATTCTTTCATGTTTTGGAGGCGATGGCAATTGGATGTCCAATAAGAATTGTATGTGTGGATGCCCTGTCACAACATGCAATTGGATACAGATTTAGGTACCACAATGTACCACACCACACCTATACGTGTTATCAACCATCATCATATTTCCGTCTAGCAGGACCAACAAATCCAGTTGAAGGATGTTGATGCCCAAACTCGTGAACCATCCATGTGACTACTGGAAATCATTCAGCCAAACAGATGACCCATTAAACATCATTAAACTACCCTAAGCTTGCCCATTGGTCTTCATTGGTCTTCATTGGTCTTCGTTGGTCTTCATTGGTCTTCATTGGTCTTCATTGGTCTTCATTGGTCTTCATTGGTCTTCATTGGTCTTCATTGGTCTTCATTGGTCTTCATTGGTCTTGTCTTGTCTTGGAGGCCCGAGTTGAAAGCCTGCAATTTTGTCCAAAAAAGGCAGTGATTTCTCCTCACTTCCCCAATACAGGCCAAGATTGCAATTTTGGGGTACGCCTCATTTCTTGGACATGTAAGGTCCACCATGGGTCCACCGTCCATAGGTCCATAGGTTAAATCGTGTTAAATCCACATGTTTGAGCTGGGGACTTGTCCGCCACTGGGCAGATCTATCCTCTTCAACTGGTAAATCTCCAGTTTTGATGGACCCCAATTTTTACCAGTCGAGTAATGGAAAAACCTCAAGTTTTCATGGTTAAATGATGTTAAATACCAACTTTGAACAGGACGGAAGCGATGTCCCAGAACTGGCAGCGGTGGGGGAGAAGCTTCGACATGACCTGGCCATGGAAGATCTCAATGGGAGGCCTGGGCCCATGTCGACTACCCAAAATGCATCAAGACGACCGCACCCCAAAAATGATCCAAAATCAACAAAACCACAGAGATTGAGTGACAAAAAATGAGAGTATGTGTATATATATATATAAATTATCCATATATTATGTATATATTATAGGGTATTGATCTAAAGATCCCTGTAAGGAGTTCTGATTGCGAAGACCGTTCAGATTATGTTTCGAAGCCTTGTAACGGCTTTGTCGAGTTTGTCAAAGGCTTTTCGAGAATCCCAACATGTCTTTTCGCGAAGACTTGCCTCCAGATGAACGATGTTTGATATCTAATGTCCCTCTAATCAATGAAAATAATGTGGGTACAACAATACTAAACCATCCCCTAGTCCACCATTTTTATAGGTGGTTTTTCCAACATGTAACGATTCCCGGTGGTAAACATGGCATTGCTGGCTCAGGCTGCAGCTCCTGCAGCGCTTGGACGTGTCTTTGCCCTTGGCCATGGCCTCCAAGGCCCGTGTGCGCTTCAAATTGGCGCAGGTCGCTGAGAAGTCGATGCCACAGGAGGCCATCCAATTGTACCAGCTGGCCTTGGATGAGACGGACATCGTGTGGCTGGGTGGTGTGTTATGTATGTTTAAGTCACTGAAATAATGATTAATTAATTATTATTATTATTATTATACATATATATATATATTTATCTATATGTATATATATATATATCTATATGTATATATATATATGTTTTTTTCAAGGCACCTGGGTTATGATTCAGGTGTTTCATGTCGCTTTATTCTTGAGTTTTTACAAGGCAGGTGGTCAATTATCAGAAGTAGCAAGGTATATCCGGTGTTGTTTATTAAGGAAACAAAGCAACTTTCCTCGTGATTAGGTCTTAGGTATATATGTATACTGTGGATAAATAATGATAAATATAGAATGAAATGTTTTCCACATCAGATTAATGCGATCGAAGCATTGTCTATTTGGACCTTTGAAGTCATTCTGTATCACGTTTCATTCATCATGTCATAGAATGATCCAGGATATAACCTATTGCTGATGGGCACATCCCTCACGAAAAGGGGGCCTCTTCTTTTTTCATGGCCATTGGTGGGGGATTTCTGATATTTCTGGTTTCGCTTCAGGTTGGGACAGAAAGGTTTGCGCAATGCCAGTAACATCAAGCGTCGCCTGGGGCAATTATTGGAACAGATGTGATCGGCGTTTGGACCAACTCGCAGCTGTAAAATGTGCTGCTTTTGTTGCGCGGCCCGGGGGGCCCGGATCGACCTGAGAGGAATGGGTTTTAACTGGAGGACCAACATGATTCAACTTTGGTTCCAGAGATAACTTAACAATCTCAACATATCTCAACAGTAGCAGTTCTTCGCTTCCCAACATTTCCCAACTCTTAAGCCACGGGTGCAGGTCGAGCCTTTGTCGGAAGGATCTCTGAGCAGCTTCAGATCTGTCATGGAGGAGTGGGAGCCCAGTAGGTTATACTTATAGAACTGCACAATTCTAAAAACACACTTATATCATGGGCAAAGGAAAAACATCTATATTCCACAATCTAGTCGATTCTTCCATGTGTGCATATATATAACTACATACATACGTACATACGTACGTACGTACGTATACGCATACATACGTACATACATCCATGCATCCATGCATCCATGCATACACATACACATACACATACACATATACATACACATATACATATACATATACATATACGAAGAGTGATAATATTTTACAGCGCCCAGTGTTCGCCAGGAGATCTTGGAGTATGTCTTTGGGAAGCTCTTCCCTGGCCTGAGCAGAGAGGCGTGGCCCAACAGCGCCAACCTGAACCTCTACCGCGACGGGCGGCAAGGCGTAGGCGGGGCGCCAGATCTTTGGGCCAGACATATGGGAATCACCTAGTTATGTGTGGATATATAGTGATATATATATAAGAATATATTAGATAATCTTAGACCATCTTTGAAAATCTCAGATAATCTTGGATAATCTTAGACGACAACCTTAGATAATAGAAAACATGTGTGATGGCGGGACCGTAAATCCAGGAAACGAAGATGCACTTGGATGTCATCTCACTTGCAGCAGGAAAATCATCCAACAATTCTAGGCAAGTCTGTTCCATCACTTTCTGCTTCGTTGGCCAGAGCGATCCCAAGTAACCCAAGTAAACCACTCAAAGGCAGCTAGTGCAGCTAGTGGATCAGAGGATATACAACACTCAAAGGCACCCAGTCAATAACTGCCAGCATTTGGGGAGCCAGGGTGAGCCAATCCCAAGGTGAGCGAATCTAGAGTTTTACTTGGGTTTAGTATGGCTAGTATGGTTACGATTTTTTTTAATGGCACTTCTGATTTGTTGGGATTCCTTTTCTATTTGTTTGTGCCAAAAATGCGGGGAGGTACCCCAAAATTGCAGTTTTAATAGGGAAACTTACGACAACCACAGGATTTCAGCTGGAAAGCCACCCCACATGCCCTGAAATGCCATGAGGCTGGCACGCAGACGATGAGTTGCTATTCAAGGGCAAGGCGCTTGCTGAGGATACCCATTTTTTGCCACCAACAAATCACTGCAATATACCGATATATCGGAATATAAACATGAGAATGTGATGGACTGTGGCGGGAGTATGGCCCAAAGTGAGATCAACTATGTCTATGTACATTCGTAGCAGAGATGGCCGACGCACAATATGTAAAATGCGAAGGATTTTCCTCATCAACGCAAGGATAGAAATTACCAGCAGACATCAGGGCCTGCTACCAGCAAGTGTCATACACAACCAGCTGGCTATATGTCATACCCGGCCAAGGATAACTTGGCTGGGGTATTTAATACAAATAATGCTCTTCGAATTGGTCTAAGGGAAAATTCGCAGGCAACTTGTTGATTTTTTGGGGTTATATCAGGTTTTTCCAGTCTGTTTCCCTTGCCCTGCCAGAAAATCAACATGCATATATCTATATGTATATGTATATATATATATATACACTTGTATTAAACATTATAAATTATCAATTATATTATCTGTTATATATTACATATATATATATATATATCATATATTATATATTTATATGATATATTATATTTTGTATACTATATATTTTAATCATATATATATATATACATATTATATGTGCACATGCAAAAACCTCTATGAAAGTTGATTGGGGAAACCTATGGCCTGTGGGTATTTCATGTCTATCTTAAGAAACCATGTTAACCATGACACCTTTGGGTTTTCTTTAGAAAAAACATATATGTACCTATCATATGTCCATCATTTGCCACCCATCATGGTCCATATGGGGGGTCACCAGGTAGTGGCGAAAAAACATCAAGAAAAACATGGTTTCCGGTCCAGATTTTCCCTCAGAAACCAATCCATTGAACATCCAAGTGGCTATAATATTATTAAAACTTATAAAGTTTTCCAGGTCTTGCCCGCTATCTAACAGGACATTCCATTTAAACAGGCCCTAGCACCCCATCACTTATAAGATGGTTATACTTCGGTCGCAAACCACGAAATTGTGGGAAAAAACAATTAAATCCACTTTTCATTGGTTTCCATCAGCATTTCTCATGATTAACCCATGTTAACCCCTATTTTTGATGGTTAAATCATGTGAAATGAGCCTAAGAATGGCCTTTTCGTTCGCCAGGATTCGGACTGTCCCGTGGTGAGCATCTCCTTGGGCGCGGCACGGGAGCAACTCAGCAGAACCTTGAACATTTCTTACACAAATTATGGATTAGAGATTCTATGGGCTAAATATGTGCCACATCTTTGACCACTTTGACCACTACCATGTCATAGAGTCATAGCTCACTTTCTCACCTTTTCTTTTTGGGGAAAGGGGTCTTTGGATGTCTTTGGCTTGATGTCCTTTGAAAATCTGCGGGTTCATCATGAGATTAGCCTCCTCGCGCATTTGCGTTTTGGAGAATCATGGAGAATCACACATGGCTGGTTTGGAATTCTCAATTTGTTTTGTATTTTTAATGGAATTTCACCTTTTTCAACCTTTATGAAAATCTTGCAGCCTCTAGCTGAGGGAAGTTAAAACAACATTTTTTTTTTCATTTTTTCATTTCCATTTACATGGTTTTTCATAAAAATATCTTTTTTCATTGCCAAAATGAGCTTTCATTTAAATAGATTTTCATCGGGATTTTCATGTCGCTTCATGGCATGTATCTTGTTCATTAGCAATGCTTGCTTTGCTCCTCAGCCAAAATGTCTTGGAAAAATGTTGGGGTACTTTTTGCAAAAGAAACAATTTGAGTGAACGTAAACACAAACAGGAAACAAACATAAGACAGCACAATGCGACACTAGGACACAATGAACAGGACACACACATCGAAAAAAAACCAAATGAAAAATGGACATGTCTGACAGCATGAACATATAAATGAAAAAATGAAACCAAAAAAACAGGTGATAAACAAAAAAATGAAAAAGGCTGACGACATGAACATGTAAATGCAATAAAAGAAATGAACACCGAAATCCACATGAAAAAGAAAATGAAAAGAACAATGAGAACAAAATGAACACCAGAATCCAAATGAGAAAGAACAGGGAAAAAAATGGGAAAAAACATGAAAACCAAAATCCAAATGAACCAAATGAAAAGCAAAACGAAAAACAACATGAAAAACAATGGCCATTGATTGGTGGGACCGTAGGAGTTATCCAAAATTTGGAAAAACATAATTTTCCTCGAGGGATTGTAATTTTTTAAACATGTTTTTTTCCATTTGTTTTCGTTTTTTTTTTAAATGTTTTTCATTAAAAAAAACACGTAAAAATCCAGAAAATGAAAAAACACATGAACAACATGAACAAAAAACATGTTTGTTTTTTGATGGTGGGAACGCAGGAATTGCCCAAAATCTGGAAAAACCTAATTTTCCTTCGAGAAATGTTCATGTTTTTTTCACGTGTTTTCATTTTTTTCCGGTGTCGTGTCGGAGTTCGCTTCTGTGGTTTCGTACTGTTGAAGGGAAGTTGTGGATTCGGGCTGAACATGGACATCGTTTTGAAGTGTCGTATGACTGGCTCCTTTCATATGACGCGTCGACGTGTTTAAATATCATGGAACGCTCTCAGATTTGACTCCGTCAATAATCCAAAAGGGTATTTCTTCACAGGACCGTTGTGCAGTCTATTTCCATGATACCAGTCCCGTCAATCTCCGAAGGAAAAAGGGAGACAGTTTCTATGATGCCGAAGTCCTTATTGGGGGGATGGGACTGCCAATTGAAAGTGACAAAGATGGGCTGGATTCTAGTCAGCCCGAGTCTCCTCGAACTCTGATCCCGTCTTCTCTTCTCCAGATATTGTCTTTGAAAGAGGATTCCAACCCCCTTTCCAAAGACAAAGTAAGTAAGGTCTTTAATTATATATATATGTCTTTATTCAGTTTGGAGGAGACATTTTTGCGGTGTCTGGAGGGAGTTGAGGTGGAGAAACGTCTGGGAAGACCTCTCAGGGGCAATCCAGGTCTCTTTGTCTGCAGGCTGCTGACGATTCAAGAAAGTCAGGAGGTTAGAGGCCGTATATTCTTGGAACGCAGAGCAATCATCAAAGTGGTCCAAAAACATCCAAAAACCAGGAACGGACTCGAGTGCAAGTTCTTCGGATTCAGAAGTATTCAGCTTCTATCGCGCTGTGAACCGCCAAGTATCAAGAATGATTCCAGCGGACATTCATGCTGATTTGGTCCAGAGGACTGTCGCCCATCGATTGCTCTGCCGGCCGCTGCCTTCTTCAATGGAAGAACTCTTGAACAAGACAGTCTCCGATGAGGAGGAACTGCTTTTGTTGGAGTCAGTGGCTGTCATTGCTACAGTGTTGGATGAATCCAAACAGAGAGGAGTGCTGACTAAGGATACATCCGAACCAGAACGGGATTCCGCCGTTGCGCCGATGATGTTAAGGAAAGCTGGCCCAATTTGGATGCGGTGTCCGAGGATCCGGACCGAAGATTTGGCAAGATTGTCAAGAATGCTTCCATTGTGTCCTAGTGTCGCATTGTGCTGTCTTATGTTTGTTTCCTGTTTGTGTTTACGTTCATTCAAATTGTTTCTTTTGCAAAAAATACCCCAACATTTTTCCAAGACATTTTGGCTGAGGAGCAAAGCAAGCATTGCTAATGAACAAGATACATGCCATGAAGCGACATGAAAATCTCAACGAAAATCTTTTATTTAATGAAAATCCATTTTGGCATTAAACACTAAATATTTTTTTGAAAAGCAGTGTAAATGAAATTGAACAAGTGAACGCGTAATTAAAACCTTGACTTCCAGTTTAAGGCTGCCCAAGAAAGATGTAATTCTACCTACGTTTGGCTGGAAACTTTAGGTTTTTGACGAGAAGATCATCCACACACACATATATATATTATGCACATACATATTACATATGTACATATATATAGATATATAGAGAGATAGATATCCATAGATGCATCTGGATAGATTCTGGTTAGGAAGAGGAGCCATCCCCAAATTCAAATGGCATTTTTTTTACGCCAGTGAGTTACTACAATTTTTCGAGACTTTACGAAACAATATCATGGGGATATATGAATGGGATATCATCGACAACAGAAGATCGTGTTGATATATGTTGATGTTTTGTACTATGATTCATGAATGGATGACCATTACAATATTTATTCATTTGTTCATTTATTTAGTAATAATAGTGAGTGATAATAGATATATAAATATGAATATAAATATGAACATAAATAGATATACATCCATACGCACACTATATATATATGAAACCTGCGGCAATTTAACTTAGCTCATTTTTCATGTAGCTCTGGAACATCATTTTATGAATAGATAATTTTGATAGGTAAATCGGATGAAATCGGTAAATCCTGATTTTCATCAGCAGTCACCGAGGTTTTGGATTGCCTTGAAGGATGGCACAGCTGGTGATCCTCCACGGCGGAGCGGGGCCGGGGGCCTTGGATGGCCCATGGCGCGCAGCTGGGGTTGGTACCTTGGATGCTGCGCAAATATGATGAATGTGCTATGAATCATAGGATATCATAGGTAACTTGATCCATATCACTCCATATCCAATTAATATCCATAACTTTCAATTTCAAGCATATGCAGCATATGTGTTCTGTTGGAGTTTGGTGGTATTGGGCATGTTTCAAGCGTTTAAACCATATATGGGAAGATCCCCAAGTGATAATGATATTTGGGCAGGGTAAAGCCACCAGGGTAGTGATTTTGCAGATATTTGATGGAGAAATATGGAGAATTAATGATGACTCCTTTGATCAGTGGTGATCCTGAGCTGCCGAGCTGCCAAAGGGTCGTTTCAACTTGTCACGGCCGTCTCCTGCAGGGACACAGTGATGCAAAGAGGGCAGTCAAGTTCATCACTGGTGTATACAGTGTATCCACGTCAACTGACTTAAATACGAATCCTCACAAGTGGAAACCATTGGAAACCTGCTCCCATTCCACAATATCCCGGTATCCCGTAATATTACTGTGGTTAGCACGCAAGTATATGCGGAAAACATTATATATATATTTTTCAATGTACGCGTGCACACACACACAGATATATATATATATATATATAGAGATACACATGTTCGGGCGTCATCTGTTATAAGATTCCTCAGCCATCTCTAGAATAACTGCTTTCAACTAGCCGACGATCGCTCCAAAGCTGCAGCCATGAACGATCTGGAGCGACAACTTCTGGAAGTCCTGGCAGATGTCCAAGCTTTGCGTCAAGCCAATGAGCCTTGGATAGCCAGATGGCGTTTGCCTTTAAAAAGCACTGAAAAGCCACTGCGGATGCGGCCAGCATCTGTAAGAATCGTCAAGGTCTTCAATGTGTTTGAACACGTATATGTCAAATTATCCCAGTAGATATGCCTAAGTAAGGAATCTACTTCTGAGTTCTTAGTATACTCAAACTTTTGGCCTGCGGTCCCTCATTGCAAGATATTGGACGTGGATCAAATTGCAACCCTTTGATGAGAGAGGTAGTGTTCAGGCACGGCTAAGGTCATTCCCTAGAGGTCCGTCACTGATATCAGTTTGAATCTTGTGTTCATCCCATTTTTGGTTGGTTGAATCTGAGTTTCGCTGCCGAGTTTTCCATTTGGCTAGTGAGATTCCCACAAATTTCGCCTTCAGAATCTACATTTTGCTGCTTGAACCCTTTTTTGGGGCCCGGCACCGCAAGGAGAAGCTGGACATGATCCTGACGGCCCGCCTGGGAGGACCCCAATACAGCGGCCCTCCCTGCGAGCTGGAAACCACAGCTGTGCGCGCTCCTTTGGAAGCGGTGGTGGAAGAGGCGGATGCGACCTGGCCTAGCGGGTTTGGGACATGCAAAGCTACACCAAGACGATGGGACCATGGGTTTCACTACTAAAAATAAAAGGTGTAGTTTTAGATTGGAATTTTGTGTCCTATTTTAGGAAACCAACATCATATGGTTAATGGATTTTACGGTTCATTGATTTTGAAGGGGTAACGATGCATCCTTTCCAACTAATATCAGACATGCACCCAGAATACTGCTACTGGTAGGGTCACGGGGGATGGGACATGCAGAAACCATTAAGATCCATTACTATGTTTGGTACTTACACTTCAAACCATCTAAAACCATGGTTCAAAAATGTCAGACCGTTAGACCGTTAGACACATGATATTCCATCACTATGTTTGGCAAATACAATTATATATATATATATACATATTTTAATATATATGAACTTAAACCATTAATTTTCCTATGGTTAATTCATGCTTAATCATGTTTAATCATCTTAACCATCATTTAATTTAGGCAGCATTTTTTGCACGTCTCGTGGTGTTTTAGTTTTTTCTACCACCATGACCGAGGCGGACGGGGAGATAGCAAAAGAGGACAGGCTACCTGAGCCACTCGGCAGGGCGGTGGGGTTGCTGGTGTTGCCAAATTGATTATGGGATGATATAAGTACATACGTATAATTTGGAATGATTAATAATGTTTCTTAATTTAATGGTCAATAGCGATTCATGCATAAAGATTAATCATTTTGAATAATGCTTAAAAAATAATTAGTCATGATTGATAATGATCGATACTGGTTAATAGTGGTCAACAATGGCAGATAATGCTTATTAATTGAAAATTTAACAACCAACAGATATCCATGCTATGGATCACTTTTATGAATAACACTTGGCTAAACCAACAGTAGAGAAATATATCGATGATATACGGTATAACTTTGGTTTAACCAGCATTGTTTCAGTAAAAGTTGTAAACACATCAAACCATGGATTCACACATCCACCATACTCCCCAGCGGAACTTGGTGAAAACAAACCAGCTAGTCCCAATGCCATGAATCTCCAATGGAGGATGAATGGTTCAAACACCACCATTGGTTTGTGAATTGATGCCTTGGACTTTTGCCCAGTCCGCCAATTAAAAGTCACCCGCAGCATCACATATTTTTAGTCTGGGTGCCCACTCAGAATGAAGCGTGGGTGGCGAGGACAACCCCAGGGAAACGCAAACAACAACCACGGTTTCTGGTATGGGTTTTGATACCTAGCCAGTCGCAAAATTGCGTGAATGGGCTTTGGGTTTACTAAAAATGGCATTTTGGCAAGCACTGCCAAGGAATATAGGATCAAATTGCTAAACCCCAACATCAAACGAAAGCTGGGCAGAGGCAAGGGCAAAAGTTTGGTAGCCTTGGGGGTACATATCAACTTGGAACTGAACATTTCCCAGGTGCAGAGGATTTCCAGATGGGAGAATGGGATTTACTGATTTACAGATATCCAGAACAGAACATATGTCTGATGATATAAAACAAGGCTTCTTCAGCAGCAATCATCAGGAAACTGGCTACTTGGACCTCAGCCTTGAGTTTGAGCGATCAAATTCCAAGGGCTTGTGGTGAGTAGCCAGTGACCATTTATCAGGCGGACTGTCATTTTCCACTGTCACATCAACATCAGTGACTCCAGCCACACCCATCTTGTTGATGAAATGATCTTAAATCATTTTGAATCCACCATTTTTGTTGGTTACACGATCTCAACATCCGTCATGTTAGCTGGTTAGATTCAAATTCTTGCTGTTCAAACTCCTGAATATGTTTGGTGGTAAATCCGTGTATATCACCATTTTTGTTGCACACATATTATATATCTACTTACATCTATTATATGTGATTATCAATGTTTCTTGCTCACGTCCATTAAACTTCCAACATTTTTGTTCATAAAATCAGTACTGTATTTATCGCACCATTTTCCCTCAACGTTGGGCTTCCCCGGGCAAAAAATGCCTCATTGTTTGCAAGCCAAGATTCTTGATGCTCAAATGATTGAAATCATCCATTTTCCCAGCATTTTCCCGAACAAATCGGCAAAATGCCCCACTTTTGGCCGTTGTTTTGGTATGTTTTGGGACGCCGACCCATGGCCTCCCCATCACCGCCACGCCAAGGACCGGCCTCACGGCTCCGCGCTTTGGCGCCGACGCCCCGCCCATCTCGGCAGAGTGGTCGCTGGAGGTGCCCTGGTGAAACGGGAGATTTTTCGGTGGACGATGGGCGGTAAAAAAAAACAGGTGGGAAATCTAAAAGATACTATAATACTATGTGTAATTATTATTATTATATATATATATAAATCTAAAATCTAGTACTATGTGTAATTATATATACAATTATGTATGTGGGGAAACTGTAGGGAAATGTTGGGAGATCTTGGGCAAACCAAAGCCTTTCAAAAGCCAACAAAATCGACGAAATTGGAAAATCCAGCGTGCCAGAGGAATAGTGGAGCATCTGGGCAAGATGTCATAAAAAAGTGAGGAAATATGAGGAAAAGAGGACCTGTAGGAAAGACGGAACAACATGGAGGAAAAGCATGGAAACACCATGAAACACCTACAAATTGAACTTGGCAAGGATTTTTTGGGAGGTTCCTCCTGGTTGGATCAGATCGACCTGATCACCCGAGGATGAAGGAGTTGCTCCACATCGAGATGGCATCGCCTCCTTTCCTTCCTTTCAGGTACTCTTGGGACCTGAGTCAGAGCTCCATTTATATTTCAACTATTTTCAACTATTTTCAACTGTTTTTTCTGTGGAATTTCAATGGTTTCATGGCAATGCCAGATATACCAGGGGAATCCGGTTGCAGTTTTCCACAAGTTTCCTAGATTCTTGGACCATGGTCGGTTGGGAGGGGATAGCGCTGAAGAGACCAGCGATAGGAAAGTTTGTAATGGCGTCCCTCAAGGTATGTACCGTAGGTGAATCATGGAAGAATATGCTTCAACTCAGCGACCCAACATGACTAAACTATCCAGCTTTTGTCCCAACCGATTCTTGGATCATGTGAGCCAGCAGTTAGCCAGCTGGGTTGCAGGTGGAAGCTTCTTTCCCAGAGGAATTGCCGGAACAGGAGCCGGAGCCTCCACTGAGCCAGGAGGACGGTGGGTCAAGTGGTGGAAATACCCATGACATCGCAGATGGGTCTTTTGTAAGGCTTTGACACCATTTTAAGTCGCCCATTTGTTCTTGCGACCCATACCACTCTTGGTTTCTTTGCAGATGGTGCGCGGGCCAGACAGAATGCCGCCATGCAATGGGAAACCATTCTTTTGGTACAGCTTCCAGATGCCAACAGTGCTAAATTGAAGTTTCAAAGCTTGGGTCACGTTCCCGGTGATAATACAGGTCCTACCCAAGTTGAAAGCACAAGGTATAGGTCTAGGTCATATCATGTCATATCCAATGTTGGATTGTGCCGCGGAGTTTCGTTCATGGAGCTGAAATAATGGATGAATTGCCTCAAGTTTTAAGTCTCAAGATGGTAGCCTGGGCAGCAGCATTTCATGCGCCAAGGACTTTCCTTATACACCGTCATCACATATTTCCGAACTCCCTCTGCAAACAGATTAGGCCTGGCGGAGGTTTGTCGTACTCTTTGCCATGGCTCTCTGGGTGAACTCATGGCAATTCTGCGGGCCTATGATTCGGGTGCCAAGGAACGCGGGTGGTCGGCCCGGCGTTGCCATCAGCCAACACCAGGCCGTCTCAGAGTTTTTGGCTGAATCTGAAGATGTCTTTGAGACGGCTGCGAGTGCGATGATCGTTTTGACAGGCAGCTTTTACATGTGGAACAACCTCCAGTTTGGCAACGCACAAGATGCCGAGATTGAAAGGGTGGTGAGGGAGCTTTTGCAGCCTTTCCAGCCCGCATTTGAAGAGGAGATGGCTGTTGAAAGGGAGGTTACGAAGACGTTGAGACAGGGCTTCGCAGAATGGAAAGGGCATGCCACCATCATCAGTGGCCGACGGGGCTCAGGTAAGACTTGGGCGTGGCAATCGGCTCTGAAGAACGCCCCGGGCGTCGCAGTGGTTTCAATGTCAGCAGGGCAAGTGCCCAGAGAGGCCATTGCAGCAGAGTATGGCATCGACTTTTGGGCTTTCAAGGAATGGTGGTTTCAACATGTTTCAACGGGGTTTAACCAACAAAAATATAACAGTTTAACCTAGTTTAACATGAGAGAACATAATGGGTAATTATAATGGCAAGTGTATAATGGTAAGTACCATGTAAATATACAACATATGTTGGTGGTTCACTATTATGGTTCAATTCTCCCTTAGCGGGATTATGGCCCAATTGACTTGTTTTAGATCTTTGGGATAAACCACCTACCAGAGGAGGTCCTGAAGCAGATCAAGATGAAGCTGGCGCAAACTGATGGTCTGCTGGATGTGCCTGTAATAGTGCTGGAGGTCCAGCATGCGACGCGAAGGGTTGTGGAAGGCATCCATTCCTTCGCAAAGGCGCTATCGTCTGATGAGCAGTTGGCTCATGTGGTTGTTTGTGATGCAGGGCTTGTGGCGCCCTTGTTCATGCTGTGGGGCCACCAGGGTGCGCAAGTCTGGGTGGGAGAGTTGTCCCCAGCAGAGGCAAGAGCATTATTGGACAAGCAAGGCTGTCCAGAGAAGGAATTGCAAAGATTCTAGGCTGCAGATGTGCTGGTTGCTAGTGTGGGGTTGGCCAGCAGCGGCAACGACAGCAGCAGCACCAGCACTCGCCCAGCCCGTGCACCAAAAACATCCAAAAACCGCATACTGTAAGGTTGTCCAAAAACAGCGTTTCCTGTTGAAAAAACACTGCTCCCTACATGACATAGCTTGTCAGAACCCCATCTGGATCTGCCCCAATCATGGGGACTATAGTCCCTCATTCCTCGCATCACGTGCCACAGAGGATACATCGACTTCTGCGGATTCTACGCAGCAGATTTGGCCAGTGCTGTGGAAGGGACCCTGGAAGATCTGTGCGTGCGACGTTGGGAGGTCGCCAGAGGCGAAGTGGCCCGCTTCAGGCGTTTCAAAGATTTGTCATGTGTGGCTCGTTGGCCTTAGTAAGGTATAACCCGCCATGAAGCATCAGGACATACTTGCATCAGGAGATTTCCGCTTTGATGGGTCTGTGTTGCACTTGGCGCTCCCTTTTTTTTGGGGTGTGCCATCTCGATTGCTGAGAATTGTGAGTGATGCTAGCAGTGCATCCATTACTGTACCTTGCGCTGTTCAAACTTTGATCTTGGGGGTTCGGTTGGTATGTCTCCTCACTTGTGTGCTGTACTGGTTCCTGATGAGAGATGAACACCTTCCAGATCGAACCAATCCTGCGTCGTTGTATGTGTTTGTCATGTTCTTCTCATTTACTTCGCCCCGACCTGCCGTCTGTCTAGTCTCATAGAAGTTGGACAATGTGACAATATGTTTATATCTGCATAAGATGCAGCACACGAAGGTATACAAAAGAATAGCACTGTACACACTTGATTCTAACATCCCCTATCCATAGTTTACCCATCACTTTTCTAAGTTTTTGTGTCCAGCTTGTCATGAAATCTAATACGACCAACAGAAATGGGCGTCGCAGATTTGGAGGGCGCAGACAAAACAAAAATGGGCTGGTGTTCCAAAACCTTTCCAGTTTTTCCACCAGGATTTAAATGATTTAACCAACAAAGGATTGAGATTGGGGACATCCTGGGGACATCCTGGGGACATCCTGGGGACATCCTGGGGATATCCTGGGGATATCCTGCTGACACCGCCACAAGGTCCAGAGTTTCAATGGAGCCGAGCTGCTCAACGCACTCCGTCTGGCGCCAGGCGCACAGCAGCTCTATGGCTACAGCTGCTACAAGGTGATCAGTTGGATGGAACAGAACGACTGTGACCTGAAGAGGAAAGGTCCAATTCATGAATTGTTGATTTATTTTTTTAGGTTTCCCCAAAAATCATAGCCTGGTAATTCTAGTTGATGCTTTTTGAGATCTACATACAGTACTTCTCAATGTTTTCCCTTGACGATATTCTTTTCCTAGAAGGAATGGCTGCTCATTCATCATCATCATCATCATCATCATCATCATCATCATCATCACCATCATCATCATCATCATCCTCATCCTCATCCATCATCATCAATCACCAATCACCACTCATCAATCATCAATCATCAATCATCAATCATCAATCCTGAATCCTGAATCCTGAATCCTGAATCCTGAATCATCAATCATCAATCATCAATCATCAATCATCGTCATCGTCATCGTCATCGTCATCGTCATCATCACCATCATCATCATCATCATCATCACCATCACCGTCATCGTCATCGTCATCGTCATCCTCCTCCTCCTCATCCTCGTCAATATCTATGTAATTATAATTATTATATTATGTTCATTTATTTATTTATTTGTTTATTTATTTATATTCGCACTTCTTTTTACATATATATTTACGCGTGTTTATTTATTTATCTATTTATTTATTTATTTGTTTCTTTGTTTGTTTGTTTGTTTGTCTGTCTCTGTTTGTTTGTTTGTTTGTTTGTTTATATATTTATATACCATATACTTGTGTAGGGAAGTAAAAATCCGCAAAAAAAACGGTTGATACGTGTTGATTCGCAGTGTAGTGCAGCGAACAAATTTGTTGTGGAGTTGGCATGCCCTCCCATCGTTTTTCCAAACTTATATTGGGGCGCAAGATTCTCCGATACGGTTCAATATCTCCCAAGCTGAGTTGGGGTATGTGAAGTCAGGCATCGTCAGGGTATCTTTATTCGATCGCCCCCAGTGCTAAGTGGGGAGATGGTTGCAACTTTTGAGTCTTTTATGGTCTTTCTGGTATTTACTAGGCTGCAGCTGCACGGATTTACCAGGTCATGCTGTGGTATGGCATCCAGTGAATCTTACTTACTCCTTTGCCTCCGAAATTCATCGCCGAGTGGCGGCGGAGAACCGGTGATGTGAAAAAAGAGGAAGAAGGTCTGTCAATCAATTGGGCTTGTCTCAAAATTCGGAACCCCAACCCCCATGATCCCCATGGTTTATCTTTTGCACCTTTTGCCCTTTGCCTTTGAAATTTTAATGTTTGATCATTTTCGGGCACCCCGGATATCCAGATCCCCCCATTCTAATCATTCCAACTTGCATCGCGGGCACGTGGGCTGAGGCGGATCCCGCCAACTCCACGTGCAGCGGTTTTGCCAATACAAGACCAAGTCCATACTCAGACATGTACACACACGCACACACATATATATATATATGTATATATTATATATACAATTATATATATATATATAGATACATATTTATTTATGTATTATGCGTATAGGATTTTACACGGGTAACAATAATATAGCACACGCACACACATACACACACACACGCGCGCGTATAGTATATGTATATGCTGTTCAATGCAATTCCTGTCTTTTGAAGATTAGATATCTTTTTTCTGGGCAGAGTCTCCCAAGTTCTCTTGGTGAAGTCTCGGTCAAGACTAATGTGCATCCTCATAGACTCAAAATGTTCATTTTCAGATCCGAAAGATTCATCAAAAAGCATCATCCAGACATTTCCAGACCCAGCTGTTGGGGTTCCTTGTTGGAACTCCCCATGGTGAAACCTGGAATCCAGGAGGTTCCGGAGCCACCAGCAGTGGCTGCACTGGAGGAGGACCCGTATGTTTTTCAGGTTTTGAAAAGTTCGCCAAATGCAGATGTTACATTTTTTCTTGTGTCTATGTTACTACCATTTACTACCTTTTATTTTTGTATATTTTGGTGGTTTGATTTGTAATTTTACTATCCGGTAGTCAAAGAATGGCACTGGGGAATGGGCAATTTGGAGATGATCTTCTGAATTGCAAGCACGGGCAGCAGGGGTTGTCCGTTGCCATGTCTTATTGCCGGAGGGTGTACGACCTTGCCTACGTTCTACGTTTCAAGCCACCATCCATGCGCACACACAAAGCTGACATTTGACACGGAGAAATCCAAAGTTACAAACCCATATCCCTTTCCAGCATTGTTTTGTGGAGTGGACTTCCAGCCCATAGCTTCCTAATGGCGGCTTTGGGCATTGAAACCTCTTCACAAGGAGCTCCCTCCCAATGACCCCGAACTCGACGCAGTTTGGGATTCCTTCTTCCCAGCTGTGCCAGTACCAGAAGAGGCCGGGTCAAAATTCTTAGGTCTTGCTGAACCTGGGTTTTCTTGGACATGTGCGCAAAAGGATGCAGAAGGAGGTACAGCATCTAGATCAAAGGATTCTTTTCGAACAAGAAATACAGCATACAGCAGACTTTAAACATACATTTATGATCATTTGTGCCACTAGGACTAGGATCCAAAGCCTTTCTGACTAGCCTTTCTGGCTGGACGTTTTGCATACATTGTTGGATGACCAATCTGATCATATCTGATCCCATTTGACTTTCATATTCTTAAGGGGGTTCAAATGAACCAGATCATTGCTTCGCAGGAATGGATGAAAGGAAAAACTAGAGAGAGAGAGAGATTAGACGAACAAACCATAGAACCCCCGCATCTTTACTGGGGAAATGGCATCGTTTCCAGTTGTTTCTGCATGTTACCGCTATTTTTTCGCTTCAATCTCAAACCTCTCCATCCATCTCCATCCTAGAATTGGACGGTGGGAAAATGGATCTGACCATTTAAACATGAGGTTTCCAGCAAACTTTGCCAGAAACCAATGAATGAAATCCACTGATTGACATGTTGATCCCCATCCCTTGGGCAGGCACCGGAGCATCCGGACCTGCCGCCGGCAGCGCCCGCAGAGGCACCGCCGGCGGAGGAAGTGCCGGCCGTGGAGGAAGCAGGGCCTGTGAAGGCGGGGACTGAAGGAACGCGTTAAGCCAAACACCATGTGTGACATTGCATTTCAACACATGATATACTTGCATGTGTATAATCGTGTATATAGTAAATTATAATAATGCGTATATAAATATGTATATATATATGCTCACAGATAGGGAGACACAGGCCGTATAATCGCATATGCACACACACACACACATTTTTTTTTCCTGCTCTAGCCCGTAGAGTCTGTGGACGCAGCCAGCTTGATTCGAATGTGCCTATTTGGCAGTATAGACACACACACACATATATATATATATACATACACGTGTATGCATGTAATCTGTAATGTAAATGTAAATGTAATGTAATGTATGTATGCGGTAGACACTACATGATGTACTTGCATATAAAATGCATAGCGCATGTTGGTGCAGATGTATGAATAACACACACAAGCAAGTACAGCACATATATAATATATATATATATATGACTGTCAGTATTCAGAATATGCTAGTATTACTGCATCAATATCGTCATATTTTTTGGTATATTAATAATTATTAATGGGTTACATGTTCTAGCGTTGATTTATCTTTTTACAGTCCAAGAATATGGCAACAAAACTAGATCAAGAAAGGGATTGAGGCAACAGAATAGACAGAGACAGGGGGCCAGGAGACCAACGATTGTTATTGGGGCTGCTGTTCATTTCACTTTAATCGTCCCCAGTTGCCACTGGCGCAGGGGCAGGATGTGACATCCATGAGTCGAAGGGAACGTATTCGGCTCCTCGCTGCTTGGCAGAGCAGGGGATGGGAAATGAACTGCCTCTTGCTCTAGACATGTTTCATTGACCATAATTTACCCATGAGTCATGAGATTGCATAAGTATTCCTGGCGTTCGCCCCGGGGGCAATGCCCAAAGAAGATGAACATGGTTTAATGCAAACAAGTGATGGGCATGGATCGCTGCAGTGCTTTGATGTCATTTGTTTGACAAGACACAAATTACAGTACCGAGAAGCCTTTGGATGTTGGGTGGTGCGCGCTATTGGTAGGACGAAAAGATTGTCGGAAGTATTCTTACTCACACGTCACATGTCTCTTCAAGACCTGCCTCTTCAAGCTACAAAAAAAAACCTAAAAAAAGCTAGAAAATAACTCTCAAGCATGTTAAGGAAAACCTCCTGGAGGGAGTCCCCTTTCGGCGGCCCAAAAGTTTGTATTGTGTAGCATTTTTTAAAGTTTTTTCTAGCATTTTTTAGTTGTTTTAGTTTTTTCTAGTTTTTTTTTGGTAGGTGTTTTAGCTTCTGTTAGCATTTTTCAGCTTTTTGTAGTTTTTTCTAGTTTCTTTCAGTTTTTCTAATTTTTCTTTGGTTTTCAAGTTTTTGTAGCTTGAATATGTTCTCTGAATTCTAATTTTCCTTCAGCATTCCCTGTTTCTTCTGTAGATTTTGAATTGATTGTATGGAGTGCAAGTGATGAGATCTCCAAAAAGAATCAAATATCACGCCTTTTGTTTGGATTCCTTCAGCTTCCTGTTGGATTCCCGTGGGATTCCATAGCATTTTCCAGCTTCAAATTGTTTGAAGCGATACCTCTTGAAGAGGCATACCATATGATCCTACTAGTATGATGTATGGTTAAGATTTTTTATGAAATTGCAGAAAAAGGGATGTGTCACATTGCCCGTGTGCATTTCCAGCTTGGGACATTGTGTCAACAGTGAAGGCTTATCAAAAATGGGCTCCGACAGGGAAAAAAACATGGGGTGCTGTTTCTGGTGGGGTGGCGTTCTGGATCGGGGTGGGCAAGGATGTTTATTGCAATCAGGAATTGCCAATGTTGAATATTTAGTATGTACGAAGGAAAGGTGAGCAGGGACCACAGTACTTCTTTACTTCGATTTTTTCCCCGTTTGATCCTTTGAAGAAAACGTGGCGGAGAAAGGCTGGACTAAGCCTTGCAAATCTTACCGCAAGGAACGCGAGGAAGCGCTGCTGACCCAAGTCGATGCCCAGTTCGCACAGCAAGAGGCAGCAGCCGCAGCAGTTCCCCCGGCCCCGGCCGAGACGGAGAACCAGGTGGGGCACGCAAGGTTGGTGGAGCATGTTTACCATTTGGAAATTCAACATAGCTATGGTATATATATATATGCATATGGCCCATCAAAGTCCATTTAATTCGTGGATTTACCTATTAATAAAACACTGTGATTTTCCATAGCAAAGTGTCAGTTTAACAGAGGCTATGCAGCCAAGATGTTGTCATGAACCAACCAAATAATGATGTTTGACTTAATGATTCACAATGTACTTGCCAAATCATTATGTTTATACAAGGAAGTTGTTGCGTTCATACAAGGAAGGCTGTGTTGCATTGTGTTGCATTTGTTCATCAGGATTGCGACTCCTAGCATGTTTCTGATCGGCAACTGGACGGTGTTCAGTTTTTATTTCCGGGTTCAATACACGCAATGAGGCAGTGCCTAATTGTTCATATATAATTGTTCTAAGAATATGTTTCGAGATATATCCTCCGAACTAAAAACGCTACCCAGAAACCATTGGGTACGGGTCACACTTATCAAAACAACCTTGAATGATTTGAGATCCATTAAGAACGTGACCGGCTCCTTGTGGGCCAAGAAATAGACTCTTCCAATGACCCGAATGACCCATGGCCTAACCTAACCCATGGCTAGGACAGCGCCCAGCTGGCATTGGATGCGGCCAACGCGCTCCACGAACACCTCCAGGGCATCACCGGCGATTCCGGTGACCACGGCAGCGACGACCGCGCGGCGGCGCGGAGGGAGCGCATCGCGCAGCTGGAGCGAGGCGTGGCGGGAGAACGCTTCGTGGAAGACGAGACAGAGAGCACGGAGAAGAAACTTGGAGGGTTCAATGGGTTGGTGAAAAGGGGAAGGGGAGGGTAAGGTTTGAACCAACATGTAGAACATGGAGATCATGATTGTCCAAGATGGAGAGCCTTGTAAGCTGATTTTTTGACCAATCAAATGGTGTTTTTCTATGTGTTTCTTCCTTTTTACCAGCAAGAAGGGAGGTAATCAACCAGAATGGGGATTTTGAACCATCCAACCAATAATTGATGGTGGACGATGGGGGAGATCCAACCAATAGACATATCAAAGTCACCAACCAAAGTGGGGGTTTATAGCAGAAATGGAGAGTTCAATAATAGTATGCATGTAAGATGAGGGAGGGTATCTAATCAGCATGGGGATGTAGAAACAATCAAAAAACTCCAACAGGATGGTTTGACTAGCCATGGAAGATGAAGGTAAACAACAAAATGGTAGGTAGGTTCAAGATGGTTGGTGATTTCATCAAGGAAAGTACACCCGTAAGGTTACACTCCCGCAATATAACTGGATAATTAGTATAAATCCATATAAGTCCATCTTTATAACCCCGTATTTTGAGGTTCCGGGTTCCAGGCAGCCTGCCATTTTGGTCATCTCCCAATGACACCCAGGAGCGACGCCCACTGGCTCGACGCCCGGCGCCAGCAGCGCAAGACCCGGCTGCGGCAGAAGGCGCGGGGCGAGGTCGTGTCGCCTGAGGTGGAGATCAACACGCTGCTGCCAGAAGATGCAGTGGAAGGTGCCAGGGCCTTGAAATGGGATTGGTAACCGGCAAGCCATGGTTACCAGAGGATAAGGATATTTGATGGAGAATTTGGGGATGGGTTTGAAATTTTTTGGGCATGGGTATTGGATGGTATTGGCTAGTGGTAGTAGTTGTTTGGTTGCTATGAGGCATATTTGCATGCTATTTATGTAATAATTCTGGAGTCCATGTCCCCAACCAAGGGTTTCTCTATGTTTCTCTCATGTTTTGGGGGTTAGACCTCACAGTCACCTCCGAGATGCGGCAACTGGTGACAATGGATGGTTGGTTTCCCTATGTTTCCCGGGTATTTTTGGAATTTGTTGCCCTGGAAGGATGTGGAAGATTGGGGCATAGATAGGGGATCTTGCCAGAAAGGGGACAATGAAGTATTTGCAGCATGATGAACTATTAATGAACTATTAATGAACTATAAGACCCTAGCTCTTTGTACTTGTGGGGTAAGCCCGGGCCCAGCTATTGCACCGGTTCTGACGCTTGGAAACCCACTTGCAGTGAGCTTACTGAGAATTAGCCTTGTGGTAGAGTTGCAACGTGTTGCAACTTTTTGGGCTCTTGCTGCTCGGTGGTGCGACAAATGATAGTTCCAGATGCGTTAGCTCTGGAAATTGCAAAAATATTTCCAGAGATGACCTCTAAGTTCTTGAAATTATGACATGGGAAACTAAACCTATATAGATTGTATGAGGAAGCGATGGACGTGCACACAGCCAGGCCTGGCCAACGATTCTCAGCATGAGGCCGCCTGCAAGTGCTTGGCGCGACAAGCGCATCGCTTGAGCACAGAGCGGTTGCTGAGAGCGGTGGACACTTGGCGAGGATGACAATGACAATGACAAGGCAAAAGATATGCAACGCATACAATACAATGCAATACATAAATATATAATACGCGCACATGTTTACGTAATGTACGTTAAATATATGTATATAATTATACAATTATAACATCTACTGTTATATATCTATGTTTTTGTGTGTGTGTGCGTACTATCGCTGGCATGCATAAAGATATGTAGTATGGATGAATTATACGCAATACATGTAGTCAGGGTCGCGCACCAAGCACCGTTGATTGCCCTTGCTGCTTTCTTTTTTTCCAGAACGGATGGCTGGCTGAATCTGCGACACACCTCCGAGCCAATCTCACACATTCCAATTCCAGAGGGCAAAGGATGCTTACGCCTAGCCTAGTGAGCCACCCAGAAAAAAGGAGAGAGAAACATGAGAAATAAATCGCATGAAATTTGCCAGGGAATCGTTTTTCATTGTTTTATTGTTACGATATATGTAGTGAACATCACTGCCATCGGCGCTCTCAGGAGCTGTTGCTCCTTGGCGGATGCAGCGATGAGGAAGGCCGCGCCCTCACATCCGCGGCCGCCGAGGCCATTTTGGGCAGTCTGGCCACGGCCATGGGGTCCTTGTCCTTGGAGCAGTTGATGAACTGCTTGAAACTCATGGCACTCACCGGGCAGCAGGAGGGAGACCGAGGTGATTTTATGATTATTTTGGGGGAAAACGCCATGCTTGATGATCGAAGTTTTTTTTGAGGTGAGAAGAGCTCTTGCTGCTGAAACATCTGAAACGCATTTCAAGATGTTTTGAGACTACGAAACTCGATATGGAAATCAGAAACAAACGGGGTTTTAAAATTAGGGCGACGGGCATTTTGAACACGGCGTCGCGACATTTTTAGGGTGTTAAGCCGCGGTTCTAAATTTGTTCGCCCTCAACTGCAGGAGCAAACCACTCTGGACATGCTGTTGGCTCAGCTGCTAGTTCTCTCCAGGCGTTCAACAATGGCAGACACATATGACACCACAAGGAGCACCATATTTCAAATCGTTTTCCATATTTATTATTATTGATTGATAAGTTGATATTATTCAACTATTATTCATCAATGGATTGGTTTCTGGTGGCACGGACAAAACAATCAAAATATGACAGCGGCCAGGCGCGACAGCAGCAGCTTCAGCTGTGGCGTTTTGTCTGACTTCTGTAGTGCTTTGGGACTCCTCCACGACGCTGGGCTCAGTGCGAAGCGTGGCGCCAGCAGTAGCAACTGCACGGCTACTTGGATGACTTGGAGGGTGGGAACCAATGGGACCAGAAAATGGGTGATTGTTTATTGATGTTTATTGTGAACCCCTCCATTTCTTGGTGTTTTTTGGCAGGTTCATGATTCTCACGCATGCACATTCGATGGTTGCAGGGTGGATTGTTTTTTTCCTTTGCTGTTGTGGTTGTTGGCAGCCACAACGTGCGGATTGACACGCACCCTCTTGATGGACAAATTATTGTTTGCGGTGGAATTTCTTTGAATCTGATTCAAGGGGGGGTTTAAATACTGTAACAAAAAAAGAAGTTGACTGTTGGGCTGCATAATGAATCATAATGATGATGATAATGATAATTAGCTGTAATGATAGCGATCATCATCACCACCATCACCACCACCATCACCACCATCACCATCACCATCACCATCATCATCATCATCATCACCACCTCCATTAATCTCCATTGCGGTTCTTTGAACTATGGTAGTACTTCTGCATATTTCCGAACATTCGAAATGGGATTGCTTGGTTAGTTGGCACTCTAAGCAGGCCAATCGTCGTTGTCTGGAGATGGTGATGCAACTGATCACAAGGCATGGTGTCGAGTTTTTTGGCAGGTGATGTGGTGAAGAACAGCCCCAACCTGGCAGGATAATCTGGACAACCAACACTTGGTTCCTTTATTTCAGAGTGACCCTAGGTTTTCTTGGGCTTTCCAGATGTCATTCGCAACCCCATGTCATGGTTGGGTTGCCCCATCAGGACATATCAGCTTCGTTGAGTCATTGAGGGTTGCGGAATCGGGGTGCGCCAGGCAAGTGTCGGAGTTCAAGGACCATGAGCTCGCAGGCCTGGGTGCCAGCTTTGTCTTGAACTACACGGACGATGTCCTGCGACGGCTGGTGATCCGACAGGTTGGGACTGGCAGATCTGGCAGGAATGGCTGCCAACTGGTTGAGCCGACCACCAAGGGAGTGAACGTGTCACTGATAACCGGGATAACCACCTTGAGTCTCGTAATGTTTGTTGGCTTCTATCCTCATTCTTGTTGGTATGTTTATTCTGTTTTTGGTTAATTTTGGTTGGTACATATTGGTGATTTCCAAGACGCTTTGAACCCAAACCCTGAGCCTATACAACACATTACAAAACAATTGATTCAGAAAGTGGTCCGAATGCAAAAAACAAGTGCTTTATTTTTTTGTCGAAACACCATTTGAAACAGTTTGTTTTTTTTCATTTGGACACTTTCTGTAAAAAACATGAATCATTTTTTTGTATAGGCCCAGGTTTTTGGGTTTCAAAGCGTTTTGTTGTATTTTTTTTGGGCGCTGGGGTCGCTCTTTGCATCACCTTTTTCGCTATTGAAGTAGGTGTTTGATTTTCAAGCGCTTTTGCTGATGACATGTCAGGGTGCCAAAGGTCCATGCACTGCTTACCGTTAAATAAGGACCCCACACGGGCTTTGTCAATATCGTCATGTTGTTGTAGAGGGTTGTCTTGGCTTTTGGACAGATTTAGTTCCCGTGAATCGCTTGAAACTGCAAGTATCGCGTTTTTGTCTTGATGGGGTATGTGCTCATACAGCTCTTGTTGGAAAATATGCGCGGACCTATGTTTGCACCCTTCACCCCCAAGCTCGTGAAATCACCAGTTCATATCCCAATTTTAGATGATTTTAGTATATTTTAGTTGGTTAATATCCCCATCGTCTCCATTTTGCTTGGTGAAGTTGACACCTGCGTTGCACCCCGGCTGGACCACCGGTGGCCCAGCTCAACCTGGTCGGCTCCAGGCCGCAACGCTGCAAGCGGGTCTGGCCAGTGAGGGGCCGACGCGCGATGGAATGCTGCAGTTGGAGGAGGCGGTGAGGCCTGCGATGCCATTGATGAATGGAAAATTTGCAGGAAGTCTACAGACACACACACACACATATATATATATATATAATACACATTAATTATATATATATAGATGTAGTTATATAACTATATATATATATATTTAATTAGACACATATATATATATAATTATATATATATGTATATATATTTGTGTGTGTTATAGGCTATATATACATGCACGTACATACATTATGGGTATAGTATATACAATAAAATATCCATTATATTGGATATAATCTATGTACATGATACTAGTACATGATATATAACATATACCATACAATATATGACACATAATACATAACATATGTAGCAATACACATGACGATATATTGAATGTTAAATATATTAACAAGCTGTGGTTTCCTGTAAAACTATTCTTTCAAGCAACCAAGTGATTTCGGGAAGTCATGGGAAAGCTACGGCCTCTTAAAATCCTACACAGCCTCCACATTTTGCCATCACTAGGATTTTGAACTTTTGGAATTGATCTGGGTGGAATTCTGGTTGGTTTCAGAGACCTCTACAGTTGGGCCCTATACGATAGAAACCGGAACACCCAGTGTAAAACTGTAAATTGTCCCTTGAAGCAACCCAGTGAATGATTACATTTGGTATGGGTCCAGAGCTAAGATGAACTGGGATGAACATGTATATTATATGTTTGCAAGCTATTATTTGACGTGAAAACCAGAGGGTGAGGGTTGAATCCATGACCATAAAATGGATGGAGGATTGTCAAGATACAGTCGCACACCTAGACACACACACACACCCACCTGCACCTACATGTATATATATATAATTAAATATATGTCCCGCATGTGCCGGTATACAAATATACGAATGTATGAGTCGAGTTTGGGTTTGGAAAGGTGAACATCAAAGGCATTTTTGAATTTGGAAGATGGTCCAAACTCCAAACTAGGGCGGATTTTGGGGTTCACCAAGGCAATACGTGCTGTGACATCATGTTATCAAGTCTGGGATGCTCATGTGGATGAGTCTAAAAGTTACCGCATCAACGAACATATTGGACAACTATGGTCTGTCATTGTCATAGCCCCTTAGAATCTCTTAATCTACACGATCTTCTGTGTGATTTTTTTTTCGGATTCTGATACCTGCCAAACAAAAGTCAGACATTCAGTGGCCGCGTCAGGACACATTCCTTTGCATTCATCGCCAGCTTGCCGGATGAAAGCAAGGACTACCTCTTGAAGTTGAAGATGATCCGCAACTTACCGGCAGGGGTTTTGGTGATAAGACTCCCGTGGTTTGAAGATATGTTTTATATTATGCATACAAATATAGATAATTATATTAATTATATATATATATATATGTTTTCACATAAGCTTTACTGTAGATGTTTTCATACAGGATTTGAAGTACAAGCGTCAAAGAAGGCAATTTTCCACTTCCATGATGGTCTTCAAAAGAGAGTGTCAGGGCTCAGGCTGCTTGGATCTGCATCTCACTTTGGTGAGGAAGTATAGAGATGGGATAGATGGATAGGTAGATATGTCGAAAGATAGATAGCCAGGTAGATAGATTCGATGTGCAGGTAGGTTGGTAGACAATTAGGTAGATACATAGATATATAATTGATATATAGACGATAGATAAATGCATAAGTGGTACAGTATACAACATGGATACTAGTGGCTGACTGGGGCCGCAAATGCTTCAGGTCAGGAGGCAGCTGCCAGAGCTGTTCTGAGTAGTGCGCCCCCTGAGCTGTGAAAGGGGATGGCCGGGTCAACATAAATCAGAGCACAGAAGTGGCTCGAGCTTATGTAACACAGTGTAACTTAACACAATAGATTTTGTTTGCAAGTGGTAAAAAGAATGAAATCATTATATATCATTATAGCAAGAGAAACATGGAAGCTTTAACCTTGGTTTGGTACGTTAGTGGTTTCGTTTCTTGCAGTACGCATCGCCAAGGGAACAATAGGCTCAGCAGCTACAAAAGTGAGTTTTTGGGCGTGAGATTGAATGTTAGTCACGAAAAGTCATGAACATGATTGGAGATGCTGAGGGATAAACCTTTGTTGGGCCGGTTCGTGAGGGAGAAGGTATTCAAGAGTAGCCATGAACGGAGTGAATGTCTCAACTTCAACTGTTTGTTTTCCAATGCCTTCTAAATCTTCTAATCACTTCAAGGACCACTACCCCACCAAAAGCAACCTTGATCCCCCAAATCCTTCACACGCATGTGTCGGACATGCATCGGGGCATACCCTGGTAGGCCTTATCTTGAGAGAAAAATGGGCTCACCTTTCCTCCATGCAGGGGACGAAACACGTCCAACCTGCAGAGGACCCAAGCAGCTCAGCTTGGGTGTTTCCACACCAAAAAATGGGCAAAGAATGCCCGCATTTGCACATGACGAATGGGCAAACTGTTGGAAGAAAAAGCATTGTGAGGAAGATAGTCGGATGGGGAAGTGAAAGCTTATACCAGGAGGTGACACGTGCCCAACCAATGGGTGTTGATGACAACCAATGGGTGTTGATATCAACCAACGGGTGTTGATGACAAAATGCTTCCTGCTTCATCCGGCTTCCCTGTGGCAATTGGCTCGCAGACCAGTAGCTGGTCAGTCGTGGGGATCATGGAAGGCACCCTGGGCTTCTGAGCTATTGTTTGAACATGTATATATATATATATACACACTAAAGTAGTCACCCACAAGAGCTCTCGGTCATGGTTTCATTTCTGGCGATAGGGCCCTGTTTTTTTTGAGTCTTGCATTTCTGGAACTCATCCAAAACAGCGAGACTTTTCCGTCCTTTTTCTGGTGCAGCTGTGCTTTATCGCTATGGCAATGGAGGACTTCCTGCCCCACCTCACCCACATGACCGGTCGACAACGGAGGACTTCGGTCCATTTCTACGACACTGGCGAGTTGCCTCCACGGATCTCCAACAAAGACAGCCTGGCGGAGAACGATGACGTGCCGCTGGAAAACTCCGTCGACCTGGAAGTGCCAGGCAGGGCCAGCAAGGATCACCAAGGATCACCAAGGATCACCAAGGATCACCAGGATAAACAAATCTCTACTTCAGATTTCAGACTAAGAAAAATAACTACACTAAACAATGATAGATAATGATAGTAATACTATGTAACACTAATAGCAATGACAAGAATTGCCATGGACATTTTTCAAAATCAAACTCGAAGGAACAGACGCCCGAGGTATCAGGGCCATTCACGCGTTCTTCCGCAAGCGTCCGGCCTCCGCCCCCGTCTCCCGGGCTGGGGCTGTGCCGGCGGCGCTCCACATCAAGAGCTTGGAGTTGGGCGCAGTCGCCAGGAGTCCGTTTGGGGATCCCTTGACACATTCGGAACATCGAAGATTTACGAAGTACTTGGGGATCATCATCTCATTATATCTCATTCATGGACATCATTTGAGATGCGATGAGATGGGATTGTTCTAGAGGATTCAAACCCATCCACCGATTTCTTGCACTTTTGATAGGGGAAATTGTGCTTTGAAGCGTCAGAAAGTGAGGTGCCCAAGTTTTGGACATACCCAAATGGTCAATAGCACATTTAAGTTGAGCTAACCTTGAAGTACTGAACTGCGCTAAACGAATCCCCGCAAATCGTCCTGTTCGGAATGGTAGATCCCACGATCATCTTAAAGTGAAGGTCCGTGTACTGTAGTAATCTAGCCGAGACCATCCGAGACCTTATGTTTTGGGTACATGTTGGACATTGAGGTACCTGCATTTTTCCCTCATATACTCATAAATCATAATATGGAGTTTTGCACGTGATTTCCTTTGTTTTCCCCAGCGCAAGAGGAAGATTTTCTGTACGAATTGTTTGCAGGGGACATCTGCAGGAAAACCCTATTATTCAGGGGTAAAAAACCATGGCTTGTAGATTGTCCCTTTAAACTAACCCCGAGGATTGCCAGCAGAGTCACCGAGCCAGGCCAGCCACTCCTTCCAGTCATGGCCTGCCATCGGGCTTAGCGCGGCGCCGCCGAAACTTGGCTCGGAGGAGTTTGTCCGCTACACCTGGCGTCGCGGCAGATCCGAAACCTCAGGCAGGGATCGACTGGAACCCATGGCTGATCTTTTCTGGGGTCTGAAACCCTCCAATTTGGGGCAAGAACTTGGACTCGCTGTTCTTTCAGTCTGGGTCCCTGGGTCTGCGGCCGATTTGTTTTTTTGGCTGCACACCCTCCGTCAACCCCCTCAAAACAAAAAGAATTTCCCTGGCTGCACCGGATTGTGGTTGAGAGTATTTACACAAGAATTGTCATGATTTTTTAGTCGAGGATGCAATTTATTACCCCCTTCAGAGAGTTGACAATGTTGACAATATCCAGTTTGAGGGTAGCGCGGCCTCTGGCCAGGGGTACTACCTACTCAGCATTCTTCTGTTGCTGTATGCATCTCTTTAGTATTGACTTAGTGACTTAGTGCTGCAACCGCCAGCTTTATACTGCCTTCGGTTTTCTCGACCTTTAAACAGTGTGCAACAATCCTGCATCACATCCACAACATCCTGGTTTAGCCTCCCACTGAGTCCATCTCTAATTTTCGCATCTGAAACACCAACGGCAGGTCGAATTGGGCCCCATGCTGCAGCTGCTTCCCAGCCCCCCTGCGCCCAGAGCCGGTCGTGAGGGCTTCCCAAGGCGTGTTGGCTGGGCACAAGTCTGGAACCCTGAGGGACGACCACAGATGAAACCCGTGAAGCTCACACTGCGCTAGGCCAGGCGATCAGCCTATCATAGCCTATCAGTGGAAGAACCATGAAAAATCCGCACTTGGGGCTGATGAAACGAGCCTGTCTTTCGGGGCTAGACCTTGGAAAAGAATTTAAATTCGGATCACAGTTGGTTGCAGTTTCCCAGAAATTGTGATGGACCAGCGAGCACGATGCCAAAGATTGGGCCTCAACAAGAGCATATTTCGTTGCGATGCACTGGAATTCGACCCATAGTGGGACAGTATAGTTCCCCAGGGGGATTGGAGTATCCTAACGCATTTGAATAGAATATGCCAACTAGTCCAGCACACCCTGGCAGATGAAGCAAAACAGGGATCCAAAAGACGTGAGTGAAATGTACATGGATGAAATGGGAGCCTTTGACTCTGCAGGGTGTGCCTGTAAATTAGAAATGGGGGTGTCTTTGAAGAATTCATGGACCTCAACACCGCAGACCAATCTACCATTCATATTATATTACACATAATGCACAATCCTGTATGAATAATATGTATATTTGTTTATATTCATCTTTCATTTGACTTTTTGGCCCACCAGTGCGTCCAGAAACACCCATCCAATACTACCATATTTTTCATCTTTAAAAGTGTTTAAACGTCTTTAAATCTCTCAGCTCCGCCACGTTCGGAGCTTCCATTTTGCCGCCGCCACGGCGCGATCTGTCCAGCGACTTCGCCACTGGGCGAGTCTTGCTCTTGCGATCCAAGCCCAAGGCCTTGGTTTCGTGCCTCTTTTCGGCACATTTTGCTGCTTTCGTGCCCAAAAAAAGATCAAAGGTGACACACGGGAGACCTGGGATCCCTGTACCCTGCCACTCACCAGTTTTTGTTGGTTTAAATCTCAGCTTTCTAGAACTTTCCACTAGTTACTAGTCAAACTCTAGTTAAGTCCACACGCATGCTTCTCAAATTCATTACCCCCTTATGCTTTGCCGGCCAATCAGTCAAAGGTCCCCGTTTCTGACAGCATCGTGGAATTGGACCTTGAAGATGGCGATGTGCTGACAATGGAGGCTCTCAGATTTTCTGAGGTGAATCCAAATTCATATAATATTCATTAATCATTCATATTCAACTACATACCTAAATAAATAAATAAATAAATAAATAAATGAAAATCAATAAATTAATACAAATAAATAAACATATATACACATATATTTATATATTCATTATATTCATTATATATATATATAAGTAATGAAAAAAATAACAATAGCAATGCTACTAACAACAACATACATATATATATATGTATTATATATATGTGATATGCATGTACAATTATAGATTATATGCACAGTTGTACCGTGGGGATGTTTTTGATTGTTTTCATGACTTTCAAACATTGGAGTTTATTGCTGGGTTCACCATATTTCGATATAGGACCCCCCCAAAGAATCAGTAGTCAAGGGGTTTGCATCAAACATCATCAAACATCATCAAACAATAGGGATTGTTTGTATATATACATGGATAAGATGAAGCACAGCTTTTGCAAAGAATCTCCTGCAAACGGGCTGTAACATGGGGCCAGGTTTATTGATTTCCCCTCATGATAAACACTTGCTGGGCCAGTTTGTAGGTGTCGGTCCCGTTTGTGGGGGATTTCTTGTTGGAGGGACAAGATTAGCGGGGAGATCGGCCGGATTTGATCAATTGCGATCCCTGGTTGCGATGATTTACCCGGAGATCCTGGAGTGAGCTCCATTAACCACAGCTAGATTTTTCAAGCACGAACTCGAGCAGGAGTTGTTTGTCCCTTTGGAAACTATTGACCTCCCCTTAGAAGGAGGGGCCAACATTTCACAACAAATCAGAGATCTTGGAAATTTCATGGAAGCGAGGTATTCCTGTTCCTCGGGATTTCCCCTCGTCCCAGCCTCATGTGCTGCAGGGTCGCTTGCAGCGGCACTGCTTGCACTTCGTGCCCAAGTGCAATCCGCGCGAGCCCTTGAGAGACGCACTTCGGCAGCACCAGGGTCAATGGGTCAATGGTGAGCTTGGCAATTGGATGCAACTGGACAACTGGAGGCCCAAATCCAAATCGAGACAGCCATGGAACCGGCAGCAAAAATGCTCAGCTCAGGAGAGGATCAACATCACCTTTCGATGGGTGTCATGGCTGCACTGTTTGGTGAGCCATTGACTTAAATAGTTCAAACAAAACGAGATTGTAACATGTTGATACATATTATAACATATTATAACATATTATAACATATTATAACATATTATAACATATAACATTTGTAACATTCGATATCTATATCATTCTATATCTATACCTATATATATATATATACAACTATTACGCGGATAAACTCGGGAGAAAATGGCGAGATAATGTTTATTTGGACAACTTGTCCCAGGTTCTCCACTTGCGATCAGAATGGATTCTTTATCGAACTTGGGTAAGCCCAAAGTGGGCGCTGCCCTTTGGGATGGTGACCAGCAAAACTAATTCCGATCCATCTGTGTGACATATGATACTCTCTGGTAAACTAACATAGCTATTGAAAACGGTCATTTATAGTGGATCTACCCATTGAACATAGTGATTTTCCATAGTTATGTTAATTTACCAGGGGGTACTGTGTGACAGTCATGTGTGACTTAGCACTCCTGAAATTATTGGTGCTTGGATATCTTGGATGGGAATCCGATATTAATCCGAAACCGACTGCAAGTGGTTGCTGTACAATTTGAGATGCTGTTTTTTTTAAATACCCAAATGCCACACTGAACTCCATCATTTTTTTTAATCATTTTTGCTGGTTAAATCTCCACTGTTGTTGGCCACTCTTTCCACTTCCCCCGATGATCCCAAGGTCAGAGAACATCGATATCGTTGTCCTTTACGTTGGAGGCATGGGCTCAAACTGTTTCTTGTGAAACATCAATGAACCACCCGAGTACCTGTACCCCCTTATAATCATTTATAATCATGAATTGATAGAGTGCATGGGAAAATCCTGATCCATCTTCACCCAAGGGGGATCTGGCGGTAGGCACGCAGAAACCATGGACCGGACCCTGTCACTTGGAAAACTTCAGGGGCTGGACCAGCAAATTCTAAGGGCATGGACATTCCACCATTAAGAACTGCTGGATCCCAGTGTGCATTGTAGATTGCGCTCCGGGACGTTCACATCATTTATAAATATGTAATATAGGATTAGGTATTATATATTATTGTTAGGTATTATATATATATACATATAATACATGTATATATATATATATATGTGTATATGTATATATATATATATATCTCTCTCTCTCTCTCTGTCTCTTTGTACGCGATTTTTTTACTAGTCCATCACAGCTGAGCTGTTTTTTTTTAGTTTAACGTCTTGATGTGATTCCTGCAGCAGCCGACCTCAAAGGTCTGCCATCATTGGCACTTTGGACAGCCAGGACCAGGATCGAAGGCCCTGGCGTCAAAAAATCAACCGCAGATGGTTTGAAACGTGCCTCATTTTCCACTTTAGGGTGCTGATTCCGAATCTCTTGTGGGGTGTTGAAATCGTCAATCCCTACCCCAATCATCCCCAATCAGCTGGTTATTTGTTGGAGAATCCATCGAGGGGCCCGCCCATCCTTGATCATCCTTGCATGGATCCAGATCACCGTCAAACGCATTTGGGATGGTGATCTCACCTGACCGATTTTTCTGTATCTGTGGGATGGGTGATCTCACGACACCATCACCATCATCATCATCATCATCATTTTCAGAAAGCTCTCGTGAAGCCATTGTTTGCTGGCCATCATTGGACATATTGGTCATCATTGGCCACGTGCCAGGCTGCTTCCATTGAGTTTGCAATTCCATGGGGGTGCCTACGTCCAGAAGCCCAAGGACATTTTAGATGGATCCGGACAATTCATTGACATGGGTTAAACCTGCACAACCCATATGTATATATATATATACAGATAGATAGGATAAGACAAGATAAGATTAGATAGGATTAGATAAGAAAGAAAGAAAACTAGATAGATAGATAGATAGGTAGGTAGGTAGATTGATAGATAGGTAGATAGATAGATAGATAAGTAAGATGGATAGATAAATAGATAGATAACGATATAGATAAATAGATGGATGGATGGATGGATAGATAGATGGATGGATAGATAGATAGATAGATAGATAAGCAAGATAGATAGATAGATAGATAGATAGATATATAGATAGATATACAGATAGATAATATTGATAAGATTAATAACATATATACTATAGACAAGATAGATGAGATATATGAGATAGACAAGATAGATGAGATAGATAAGATAGATGAGATAGATCAGATAGATCAGATAGATGAGATAGATGAGATAGATAAGATAGATAAGAATAGAATAGAATGGAATGGAATGGAATAGAATAGAATGGACTGGGATGGAATAGAATGGAATAGAATGATGTAGAATGATAGATAGATAGATAGATATATAGATAGATAGATAGATAGATGGATAGATAGATAGATAGATAGATAGATATAGATAGATGGATAGATAGATAGATAGATAGATAGATAAATAGATAGGATAGATAGGATAGATAGGATAGGAAATATAGGATAGATAGGATAGATAGGATAGATAGGATAGATAGGATAGATAGGATAGATAGGAGGATAGGATGGATAGGATGGATAGGATGGATAGGATGGATAGGATGGATAGGATGGATAGGATGGATAGGATGGATAGGATGGATAGGATGGATAGGATGGATAGGATGGATAGGATGGATAG
>Ga0126342_10000940_pt1 | contig 37341 bp, 23 predicted proteins | sample Cyp1metagenome_FD_92528 | JGI IMG/M metagenome (GOLD analysis project Ga0126342, IMG submission 92528) | Coral microbial communities from Lord Howe Island, Old Settlement Bay, Australia - Cyphastrea 1 metagenome | ecosystem: Host-associated > Invertebrates > Cnidaria > Coral ... | reverse complement strand
TTCCAATGATTTGTGGCTCCGGAGGGTCGAAAAGTAGGCTCGCTAAAGCGGCGGGTGCGGAGCCAGCTGGCCAGAGGAGAGATGAAAAATTGCACGCCGTTGTGGCGCGAAGCACATTTTCAATTTGTAGCCAATTTCACAAGCCCCTATTGGGGATGGTTTTGAGGGTTGGAAAACTTGACCACAAAAAACACCACCAGTACCCTCTGGTGATGTCAACAGTTTGCTATTGAAAATGGCCCCGTCGAAATAGTGGATTTTCCCATGAAACATGGTGGATCTTTCCAGTTCGTTCTGTGAACGTTTACCAGAGGGTAATTTCAATCCAACCAAGAGAACATGACCCCTTTAGTTTTGTGGTTGCTGAATTTTTTTATCCACAATTTTTTCGAGAAACCAGGATTTTTTTGGGGTTGTGACTTTTCCACATCTTCGCACAATTCTGGCAGCAGATCTTTGAATTGTCAGCCATTAAAAATGCCCTTTTTGATTGGATATGAAATATGGAGTTATATCCAATCAAACATATCAATTAAACAGGGCATCACCATTCGGTTTTCATATGGCAATTGATATATGAAATGCCTTTTTTTTGGGGATTATGAATTTACCCATAGGGAAACCTACGAACCAATTAGTGTTTCAAGAGATGGGAAAATTTGATCCATGGGATGCTTGGCGCACCAAGCCATCATATTCTTGCTTAAGACCGGGCTTCCCAACTCATGTACTATTATATATATATATATAATATGTTATTTATGCTAATCACAAAGTAATAGCTAGAATGCGTAAATTACCTCAAACCTATCATCAACCATCATTTAACTAGAATGTATCTATCACCAACCATCATTTAACTATAATGTATCAATTATGTCCACATGTTTTTGAAAATTTAAATTCAATCTCAGTATTTAGCACACCGAGAGAGCCGTCTGCTCCTCAGTGCTTGCGCCAGATCCATAGGGGGTTCTACAAGAGTTCGGCTATGTTAAACAACCAGTGGGTACCACAGTTAGTAGCTGGTTGGTGGTTTCAAACATTTTTGATTTTCCATTTCATATATGGGATGTCATCCTTCCCATTGACTTTCATATTTTTCAGAGGGGTAGGTATACCACCAACCAGGTAGATTAGTCTAGTAGCTGGTGGTTCTGGGGTTCTAAACACAGTTAGTAGATTAGCTGCTTGGTGGTTTTGAACATGAATGGATTATGACTTTCCATTTAGTTGGGAATGAATCATAATCCCAGCCGACGAACTCCATCATTTTTTAGAGGGGTAGGTGGCTCAACCAACAACCAGCAATCATTGATAAACCATATTATTCAAGATCATTACCCATATAATAACCATTAATATTAACCATTAATATTAACAGTATATTAACCAACATTAACCATCATTACCTCATTTTTCCCATGATTTTCCCATAGTTTCCCATGATTTTCCATTAATTCATCCATACTATCAGGGAATAACCCAAGTACCAGGGCTCCACGGGATGATCCTCCACCAAGGTGTCGATGCGCATACGTCATCCAAGATTGTTTTTATTTTTAGGCCAAACATCAAGGGGATTGCTTATAACTCCACTAACGTTTGGCCGTTTGGGTTCGTTGCAGATATTTTTAGGTGTCCAAACATTTGGTTCCCCAATAGCTGGATGGTAATTTCAGGATCCGATTGATTGGAGCTACGTAAACGTACCATATGTTTGGCCATATTTTCTGGGGATATTCCCTGAAATTTAGGCCTAAAAGATAGGCCAAAAATATATGGTAGGTACCTCCAATTTAGGATCCTGAAATGGCCATTGAAAACATGGGTCGACGTTTGACAATAGGGTACAAAATTCATGGCTGATCACTGTCATCATAATTGAAAGATGTGAATTGAAAGATGTGAAAGGCCAAAGAATTGGGGCTTTCCCCACCCATCTTCGTGGGAAAAAAAGTGTTGCAAACACTGTTGCATCGAGCGCATCAAGGCATATCGTCACAGCTCTTGAAACTTTGAAAAGTGGCTCCTTGACACAAGGGTTTTGAACACTACTCAACTCAGTTGAGCCTTCGTATATTAGCAGATGGATTAAGACACACCTATAATTTACCAAGATTTGCCGCCTGTTTTAATTTTTTTGGGGATGTAGTAACATAAACCGATAAACATGACTAGGGGGCGCTTCCTGCACAGTTGAAAAATCCCATTGCGATATGGGTCCACATCATTTTCCTGATCAATGCGGGGGGTATACAGACCCACTTCCAATATTGTTGGTGTTATATCCTACACCCCCATTATATCACGATTCAGATACCCATTAGACCCATGAATCAGGAAACCATAATTTGTTGAATATATACCAATAGACTCAATAGACTCTTTATATATATATATATCATATCCCATTGCAACTGTATTTGTGTATACACCGAGTATGATAAGATTTTTTCCCAGCATTTTGGTGAATTTCACACTTCAAAAAATCCACCACAATCCACAGCTGCCACAGGAGAAACGCTTCAGAAGAGCCCCTTTTACCTGGCGCTGAATTCCCCCAACTGCAAGGGAACCGTGATGAACTTGAACCTTGGCGTGATAGGGCGTGCCTGGAGCCGGAGCATCATGGATCGCCATGGATCATCCGGGTGGTGAGATATCTCGAATTTTCAGTGGGATATCCCATACATCTAGATTACATAGATTTTTTTACCAATTGTATATGTAAACATATATAATATATATAATATACAATTATATATAATTGTATATTATATATATATATACATATTACATATACATATTTACATATGTACATACATGCATACATATCCGTTTGGTGTAAAACGATCCCTGGGATGGTCCTCCTTTTGGGGCTCGTGGTCCTGGACCTGGCTGCCAGAGCAGTTGTCAGATGGCGATAGATGGCGAACTCGCGGCCCATGTAACAATGCAGATGTACCCTCTGGTAAACTAACATAGCTATTGAAAATGGCCATTTATAGTGAGTTTTCCCATGAAACATGGTGATTTTCCATAGTTATGTTAGGGACTTTGGGTGTTTTTAACCACTATTAATGGGACAACCATCTGTACATGGGGATTATTTTTTTTTGTAATAGTGATATAATGGGTATATTACATTGGGAATAATCACAGATCATACTATAGTAAATAGATATATATAGTATTATAACCCATTCGGATGATCTACCCTCTGGTAAACGAACATAGCTGTGGAAAATCACCATTTTGAATGGGCAAATGAACTGTATATAAATGGCAATTTTAACAATAGCTATGTTGAATTACCAGAGGGTATCTGGTCCAAATATGTGTACATACCAGTTATTGAAGTTATAAACCAAGTTGCCTATATGATTGGGGGCCCCATCTTGTGTAGATGATTCACCAATGTAGGGGAGTTCCAGTGCCATCTCTTGCCGCCTAGGCAGGTGGTAAAAACACATGTTGTGTAAGATGGTAAATGTGGTGGCCAATTACTAGGGTCAACCAGATCTGCTTGTAACAGAATGGTGGGATCCACCAGATGTTCACCGCAAGTTGGGATATAACATGATAATAACATGATATAACCCCTAGAATGTATTACTGGTGTTCAACCATTGTGCTTTCTGTCAATATTTGGAACAGGCTGTGGCTCTGGCATCGAGTCAGCATCGTCAGCATCGAGAGCCGCCCTTTTTTATCAGGCTCCAACTGTCGACTCCGCCACAGGATGGGCCCCCCCCAGTTATAAGTTGGTTTATAAACCATTATAACTACCATTAACTATAGTTACATCTACCATACCCCATTATATATATATATTCATACATATATATATACATACATATATATATACATACATATTATGTGAGATACCATAATATCCATATCTTTGATCCCATATATATATATATACACATAAGTATACATATCCAAAGATGTATTCCATACGGCACCCATATCTTTTTTTTTCTATTCCTGTCGTACCGAAGGATCATATATGGCACCTTGGCCAACCGAGGAACCAAGCAGCCACCGCCTTGGACCGGATTTGGTGTATCTATGAGGCGAAACGTCGGGGCGAAAGCAGGGGCGACCGGTGTTTTTGGTAAGTTCAGAAGGGTTACCCTCCAATTCTAAACGAGAATGGACATATATATATATATACGTATCATATATAAATATATCTTATATTATATATACATATATTCATTTATTTATATGGGTGATTACCATCTGACCCGTGAGCCATGACCAGCGTTGATTTATTGTTTCTACAATGACACAGATGGGGGGGTTCCATAAATGGAGGATCCCCAATAGCTGGTTGGTTTATAATGGAAAAACCGAAAATAAGATAGATAATTTAAGGGTACCACCATTTCAGGGAACCTCCATATGGGCAATCATCTATTATTCTTTATATATGGGTAACTATATCTATATGATCTTTGTAAACAAAATAAGTTTCGGTGAATGATCTATCTATATGGCTATTCTATGGTTAATAGATATGTCTAATTATCAGTTCTGATGGAACGTAACCAACTGAGAATGGTAGACCCAATGCCAACCTCCAATTTCTGGTAGTATTTTGGTTTGGTTCATTGTTGGATTTAAAATAACTTTATTGGATTAGGCCACATTAACCAAAGTTGGTATATTTCTAATAATTCGGATTGGTTTTATAGTTAGGGACTAATCCAAAGTTGGTCTACTATTGGATTAGGACACATTTATTCTTCAATTTTTCGCAGGACTATGCTCCATTATCCTCAATGAAGAGTTGGGGAACAAATGTGGCCTATGGAGCATAGTCCAAAGTGAGCGCTGAGAGACGCCACATTTTTGGATTTGGCCGCTAGATTTTTTTTGGGTTTTAAGCATCAACAATATAAACCCATATTGTTAATTCCCATATTGTTGATGCTTAAAATGGCTTAAAAGCCTATAAATATTTAAGTATATATTTAAGCTTTATCCCCTTTATGGGACTATAAGTGGATATTAACTGGTGAATGATGGATGATTGATCATTATACTACCCTTTATATATTGGGGATTACCTTAACCCATTAGGGGGAACCTATCAACAACGGGGCAACCATGGGGAAGCTATGGGAATAATCCTATTAACCAACAACAGCATTGGGATAATTGTAATCCGCTATGGGAACTACTGTTAGCCAATCAATATAACTACCTGACATGACACCGCACACTTTCTGGTCATCTTTTTCATCTCACTGAAAGCGGTGTGATGCTCACTTCGGTTGGTGTCACCCCGAGACCGTGCGCAGCGGGAAGGGACAACAGAGGATTTTGAACAATGCTCAATTCTGAATGTCTAGATATGCGTGTATCATTGTGTATCAGTATGTTTGGCTGGTACTTCTAGATGGCGTATGTGGGAAATAACGTGAAATAACCACATAATGGTTTGATCCAGCTCAGCAGCACGACATTTTCTTATTTTCAGTTGAGCTCCGATTTCCTGGGCTTGCTGAATATGATGTTCCGAATCAGCAAGTACGTCAATTTGTTTATTGCAAAAAGAAACAATTAACATCCGCCAGAAGCTGTCTGAACACCAGAGTGCGACTCGTTTGATGGTTTGATCAAAATTTTTGCCAATGGGAAAATCTGGTGTGGCACGTTGTGAGTTTTCTTTTTGTGTGGACCGTCTGGATGCTATCTATAGGATTCCCTCTGGCAAGCTGAAGGGAACGTTTTGGAATCCCCAAAGGCCGGTACCCTCTGGTAAACTGTCCCATAACTATGGAAAATCACTATTTTGAATGGGTAAATCAACTATAAATGCAATAGTTTTTTGTATGTTTACCAGAGGGTATCTTCTCTTTGGAAGGCAGTAGAGCTAGGCAGTGACATGATGGGGTTCAGTACAGGCATGAGGTTGGACTAACCGCACCGTTAAACCTCGTAGTTGGAAGGTCAATTGAACATGGTGATTTTCGATAGATATGTTAAACAATCAGTGGATCCCACAATTAGTAGATTAGTCTAGTAGCTGGTTCAAAACAGGGGTTACAACTTGTATACTTGTATTGCACATGGTAGAAAATCACGAAATGGGGACGACTTGTAACCAGGGTGATTTTCACCACAAAAATACAAAAAGGATCGATCCTTGGGATGATCCTCCAAGTAACGAGCGGGTTGGCATGGGTTATCCTACTTACAACTTATAGTTTGAGTATAACTTATAAATTTATAACTGGTTTTAACTTCTACATGGGTTATTTAACTGGGTTACTAGGGAGTCACTGGGTGGGGTGATTCTCCATAGTAAATTACCCGGCATTGTTTGCTTATTAAACTTATTGATTGTGCAAGAAGCCGTGAAAAAACATATATGGCTATGGATCAAAAATGGGTACAGTACCCGATGATACCGCCATTTTCGGTGTATTTTGTTTCATGTTACCTCAGTAAGTGGGTTAGTTCACCAATAAAAAAACCGGGTGGGAGAATCAGCAGGATTCAGCAGGTATTTCTGTGACGGTGTGAGGCCCTCTGGTAAAAGTTTACAAGAAACGAACTGGAAAGATCCACCATTTTGAATGGGTAAATCAACGAACTAAATATGGTCCATTTTCCATAGTTATGGGACAGTTTACCCAGGAAAATCATTATTTTCAATGGGTAAATCCAATATAAATGGGCCATGTTCAATAGCTTTTTGTATGTTTACCAGAGGGTATTGCTTGAAACTTGAGATCAACTCAGGATCAAGAAGAACGTTCTATGACAGAAAGTTCCAAGAAAAATGATGAAACATGATTTGGATGGTAATTTCAGGATCCTAAAATGGAGGTACTGTACCACAAAAGGCATTTTTTGTGGAGATATTCACTTACATAGGCCTGAAAAATAGGCCTTATATATGGTAGGTACCTCCATTTTAGGATCCTGAAATTCCCATTGCTGATTATTCCAAGTATAGATTGTCCATTACTGGTTGGTGGTTTGGAACATTTTTTTCCCATATATTGGGAAGAATCACCCCAACTGACTATTTTTTTTGCAGAGGGGTTGAAACCACCAACCAGTTGTCCATTATGTTTGTTTACCAGAGGGTAGTTTACCCAGTTGGGGACCTTTGGAGCCAGGTCTATCTCACGCATAGCTTGGAGAAACCTTTCACCCTGAACTTCCGCTTGGGTCCTCTGGTGGGAGTCGTGCAAGAAACCAAGGCTGGAGTGGAATGGTAGGGATCTCGCAAAGGAATGGTTGGATGGTAGGGGATAATGTCAACCCCGGATTAATAAACCATGGTTTATTAGGGGGGTATTCCCCCAATAGTCATTTCATCTGATACTTAAATGGTACCCTTCCAATTAAACAGCCTAGGGGGTTATTAATCCGGGGTTGACATTATGTGGAATCTGTTGATCAGATATGGGTTTATATTGGGTTGATATGGGTTATAATGGGAATATATGACTGACTTTTGTATATATATATGGAATCTATTGGGATTATATTGGGAGCAATGTACGATTTATAGTTTGCAATTCAGAAATAGGTGTGTCTGAAAATGGTGTACCCTCTGGTAAACTAACATAACTATGGAAAATCACCATTTTCATGGGAAAAATCACGAACTAAATGGTAATTTTCCATAGTTATGTAACAAATTACCAGAGGGTATACCCCAAATTTTGGCCTTTGAAAAAGGGAACATTGATCATTCTCCGATGGAATGGGATACACGATTTTCAAACACACCCACATGGTGGTTTATATGGAATTGGCATGATGTTGGGGTTCTAACGGGATTGTATTGGAAGTATACTGCTATTGCACTGGGAAGATATTGGTATTGTATGGGTACATATCTTACAGTATATGTGTATATGTGTATATATATATAGTATTGACTATCACCAACCAGCTATTATTTATTGCTTGAAACGGTGGTGAATAAGGCGACTCATTCCCAAAATGCTTTACTCTTAAATTGAGAATGGTTTTATTTTGCCCAGACTATTGTGCTGGATTTTGTTCAAGGCGATCTTTCATGTTCCTCATTTCATAACCCACCATTCTCTACAGGGAATCTACTGGAATTGTGTGTTTTTTATTGTTTTGTTCCAGGCCTAAGCAAGTCCAATACTAAAGATATGGCTTGAAGTGGGGTAACCCCCAATCAAAAATGAATTATCATCATTCGCCCATGTTTCCATGACAATTCTAGGGCACACCGGGCAAACAATTCGTATGTCTTGGTGTTGGAGAAAGCCATGGAAAGACCCAGTGATGAAGCAAAGGTAGGTAGAGTTCAGGAAAATTGGGGATACGCATGCCAATTTTCCGGAACTCTGGCTATATACTGGTTGGTGGTTTGGAACATTTGGATTATTGTTCCATTCAGTTGGGAATTTCATAATCCCAATTGATGAACTCATATTTTTCAGAGGGGTAGGTATACCAGCAACCAGTAACTATAAGTTATAAGTGCCACTAACAATATATGATATATTCCTATTGACTCTTGACTAATATTTTTCAAGATGGTTAAAACCACCAACCAGTTCCCAATATATCCCCAAAATGTGGTAGGTCAACATTTAGCCATCGTCGTTTCAGACTTGTACTGATCGAAAAACTCGAATGTGACTTGGATATCCTGAAGTGCCAGCAGTGAGAACTTGTGTTCCACAATGATTACAGGTTTCATGTGGGGTTTCCTCAAATGGGGTAACTCCCAGTCATCCATCTATAGATGGATTTTCATGGATTTTCCATGAAATAGACCATCCAGCTATTGGGGTAGCCCCAGGACTATTATGGAAACCCTCATATAGTTCTGGAGGAAATTATATGTAGTGATCTCAATGTGACGTCGCTAGAAGTATGTTTTTTCGTTTTCGAAACATATGGGCGATTCCCCCCGAATGGCTGTAAGTTTCAGCAATTTTCAGGTTAGTGAGCTATTACACTTCAACCAGATGTCCATATATGTCCTCCATATATGTCACATTCGATTCCCCTGTGACACATTTCCCATGATATTCCTATTATTGTTACCATCATGGGGGAATATAACCATGAGGTATAGTTCAGTTTCTCTAACAATACAGGTATAATATAACAATAAGTGCCACTAACAACTGGTTGGTGGTTTCAAACATGGCTTTTATTTTCCATTTCATATATGGGATGTCATCCTTCCCATTGACGAACTCCATCATTTTTCAAGATGGTTATTGCACCACCAACCAGAATATAACTATAACCCCCAATCACTAGTTCGTTATATTTACCATAAACCACAGTTAATTCAGCCACTTATAAGGCAACTGAACGCTATCCTGGGGGCCAGTATCGCCGGTATGAAATTGTATATTCCTATGATATTGCCATTATTCTTAGTGCCAGATAGTCCTTTGATTTCCATACCGATCATGAAGGGCCCCCTATGAAATCTATGAAGTTTGTTCAGAAGATCTAACCACTTCGCTATGTGCATCAGAAAATTCATCCGTTAGTGAAGTTTCACGACTTACCTATCAGGATCCTATATCCTATCATCAATCACATATAAATCATATAGAGGTTTCCTAAGTCGTGGGCGTACCCTTAAATCCATTTTTAGATGGGGATTTTCCATTGTCACCATCTATTTTTTTAGGGTGTCCCCATTTATGGAACCCCCCATACAGGATGGGGCCCCCAAGATAGCGTTCAGTTGCCTTATAAGTGGTTGAATTAACTCTGGTTTGTGGTAGATATAACGAACTAGTTAATGGTGGTTATAATATGTTATTTCATGGTTTATAAACCAACGTTCACATCACTGGGGGGCGCCATCCTGTATAGATCCTCGCGAATTTTCTCCCCTGCAAAGCTGCTGACCTGGCTGACCTGGCGCTAGGAGAAGGATTCCTGGGTCTTCCACATCTTTAAGATGCTTGGAGCGCTGCGAAGTGAAGATCATTATAACTATCTTCGGGTTGGATTATATCTATAAGTTATAATATTGATAGTTATAACCAAGATAATAGTTGGTTAGGAGGGAGCGAGCTAAGGAGCGAGCGATTAGGAGCGATTTGGCTATTCATAGTTCCTATGAACTGGGAAGCGAGCTAAAGAGCTACCAAGAGTTTCCCAACCACATACTAGTTAAGATCATCTCAGCGAACAGAGCCGCGTTCGTTTTTCCATGGGTAAATCATGGGTAAAAAAGCCCTGGCCTAGTGATTCAGGGTGATTATGGTGATTTATCCATGATTGGGCAAACAATCAACAATCTGTGGATACAATTGGTAACTTATTGTTCAATGATGATTGGTGGATTGTCAATTCGCGATTTGATTAATGGGAAGATAACCATGAGGTACAGGGGGTTACCTGGTTAACTATCAAGCATAAGGGAATTAGCTGATAAGTGATGGTTGGTTGATGTTTTTTGTTCCGGGGGATTATATTACCCTCTATATGGGGAATTGTTTTATTAACATAGGGGGTTATACTACCCAGTATTCTGGGTGCAATTACAAGGGAAGCAGGAATCAGACAATGAATCTAATTGTCCAAACAATGCAAGATAATCATCAAACAATTCCGCAATCCCAGAATAATCATAGGGACATTTTTGGGGACCAGGAAGTCAACTGGCTCCAGAAACCAACTCTTCGTGGTGACAAATTGCAGGAACTTCACCCTGACAGATTCACTGTCGATGGAATCGACGGTTTACCAAAAATGGCCCTTGAAATTTGGGAACATGAACATTCTATTCTTGAACAAAGTGACCAAAGATATGGAGATCAAAACAAGTGGTCTATATACTGATATTTGGGATGAAGATGACAAGATGGTCCCCCCACTTACACTCTGGTCATGTCAAAATAGCTATGGCTCAAACGGCTCATGAACATAGTTGATTTATGTTGATTTACCGAACTTAAAGATGGTGATTTTCCAGTTCGCGAAGTGTTAGTTTAACCAGAGGGTAAACCTCCATTTTCCCATGGGTTTTCCTATGGTTTTCCCAAACTTTCCCATGGGTTTTCCTATGGTTTTCCCATTTTCCCGTGGGTTTTCCTATGGTTTTCCCAGAGGGTTAGACGAAGCACTATGACCCCATAACCGATCCTGAGGATGTTGCAGCACATCGATGTGTCGCAAGCGGATGCTACGAATCCGGATGACTACAAAAAGATCCTGGGCTTTGTGGTGGATACCCTCTGGTAAATCACTTAAATGGAGGTTTCCTAAAATAGGTGGTTTTATGGTTTTATAGGAAAAAAAAATATATATATATATTTAGTTGTTTTATATGGTTTTATGGGAAAATCATGGGGAATATATGGGGATACCCTCTGGTTATGTCAAAATAGCTATTGAAAATGGCCCATTTATAGTGGATTTACCCATTAAAAAATGGTGATGTTCAATAGTTATGGGACAGTTTACCAGAGGGTATATCACCATTTTCAATGGGTAAATCCATTATTTTCATGGGCCATTAAAAAAATAGCTTTTTGTATGTTTACCCTCTGGCTATTTAACATAGCTATGGTATAGATGGCCCATAGAAACAGATGATTTTCCCTTAAAAACGTCCATTTATAAGGGATCTTCCATGGCTATGTTAAATAACCAGATGGTAGGCTTTGTGGTGGATATATCATGATATATTACTATATATATATATATGTATCGTTATATATCATGATATATCTCTAGTTCGGAAGCTCGATTGTGTTTATGAATCCCATGAACTAGTTGGAGAGTGTTGGATATATTCACCATAAACCCAAATGGTCTTTTTGTATAGTTCAGGGGCTTCACGAAAACACATCACTGATCCAACACCCAAACCAAGTAGCCTCTGGTAAACTGGCAAATCAATGAACTTTCCATGGGTTATTTCTAATAGTTACCTTAAATTGCCAGAAGGTAAGTCCAAGTATATTACCATGGCCACTATTGTGGGTAAAACAATGGGACAATGGTGGTTTACTGGGATTTAAATGGAACCATAGTGGGTTATAACCAACAATTAATCTATTATTGGGATTAATGTGGGTAAAACGCTGCCATTTTTACCACACACGACTGGGAATGGTGTGCACATACCACCTATAAAAATCGTGGTGATGGGTGATGGTTTATGATTGTTTTACCCACATTATACCATCTGGTTATTTAACATAGCCATGGAAAATCACCATTTTCAATAGGTAAACACCATCTATTTCTATGAGCCATCTATACCATGGCTATGTTAGTCATAACCAGAGGGTAGTAAGAATAGATTTATCATATCTTGAGTACAACGAGTTAGTATGTTGGGCTAAATTTATTACAAGTTGCGCTAAATATTACAGAATTTATGACAACTATAGTTGTAGAATATTAGCCAATCATTTAGTACAACTATAGTTAGTACAACTATAGAATCATTTTACAGATGCTGTCTCATGATTCTTCTTTTAATGGCGGAAAAAACATGTGGTAAGTTGTTCGAAGTTGGTCTACGATTAGATGACTCGATCTATGGTGGGCAAATTTATCGTTGATGGGGTTCAACCAATCAATTTTCTAAAAGTGGTAGTTCTAGGTCAGCATCCCGAATCTTTGAGGAAACAACATTTGTGCCCATGTCCATACCTTGAAATAAGATGACTGCTGGCTCTGTTTCTCTCAGTTTCTGGCTCAGTTGATTCCAAGTTGTGAATCCAAGTGGGTGTATCGTGTAATAAAGTTTCCACCAAAAAAGCCCACAGATCCAATAAAATGTCATATCTCCACATCTCCATTTTAATCATGATATTACCCTCTGGTAAACGTTTACACTATGGAAAATCCCCATTTTTCATGGGAAAACTCACTATAAATGGCCATTTGGTGGTTTGGAACATTTGGATTATTTTTCCATTCAGTTGGGAATTTCATCATCCCAACTGACGAACTCCATCATTTTCAGAGGGGTAGGTATACCACCAACCAGATGATATTAATCACCATTTCAATGGTTCCTCAAATAGAGGTAACTTCTCCCCGAGTCCCGGCACCATCATTTTCTAATCCCCGGTCGTTTACACAGCTTAAAACTCCACATCACCATTAGATTCCTATAGGATTTCCATTAAATTAAATCCTCTTAGATGTCGATTAAATATCATTAAGTCACCTTTGTCTTCCAGGATATTCCCATTAGATTCCTACAGTTGGGGCTGCCAAGATAGCTAACTTGGTTTACAATAAATTGGCTAAGGGCTAAGGTTCTATGCAAGATATCCCGATAGTAGTCGTGGGGTTTATAAACCAACAAAGATAAGTGTTGGGCCGCACCTTGTATGTCCACAAATCCACAAATCATCGCCACATCAGCCAAGGTGACTCCCATGAGGGTCACCCTTTTATCCCATGATATAGAGTAGGATGTATATATAATACACTATAATATAAGACATAACTATATATATAATAATAATAATAAAAATAATAATAATGATGATAGTAATAATAATGATTTAATAGGATGTATCTGGGTAAATTGTAATATTTCACTAACCTGAATAGTTCGGCCATTTGGGGATGATTCCCCTATATCTAAACCATGATTTCCAGTGAGGGAGACTAGTGAGGTCGTTATAATTTACCAGGATGTATGTATATATATATGATATATGATATCACTAGATCACTAGGGATCCCATGATGAGAAATCCCATTCATTCTATTCCTATGTCTGTCAATCCAAGGATCATGGGCGAGATCGAGAACTTCAAAAGTCGCGAAGGCACCGGTCCCAAGGCCTTGAATCGTATCGTCAAGGCCATGCTGGGATCGCAGGCCGGCAGGAAGCTGCCTTGGGAGATGGCAGCAGGGAGGCTGCGGAGGGAAAGAAAACTCCTGGCATGACTTCCCAGCAGAGCCGAGCGCTGAACATTTTGCGTCGATTGGCTTTCGGCATGAACCGTTGTGTGGCCAAGTCCAACGGCGAGATGGCCTATCAGTTGCTTTATGAACAGGAGCAGTATGTGACCTATCGTGGCTACAACATGTTTTTTCGATATGTTCCTTGCAATTATGCGGTGCAGAGAAGAAGCAATTGCAGCAGCGATCACTGAGGCACCGCACCTTACTGCAGCCCCAGTTGACTTTGTGTCCGACACAGAGGATGCGCCTGTCGCTTTGGATGAAATAGCTGAAGTTATGGAGGATGAAGGCGAAGCACCCCGTGTGAAGCAGGTCGTCGTGCAGTTCAATCAGAAAGATGACTACCTGCATCGTGGTTCCTCAGTTTTGCTGCGGTGCATGTCTCTTGTGATGGAATGGCTGAGCTGGGGAGATTTCACCATTTTTTGATGCGTCAAAGATGATGGTTGAAGCTGGTTTAACATGGTTTAACCTGGTCAAAAATGATAGGTTTAAGATGGTTTAAGTATGTTTAAGTATCAAACATGAAGGTAAACTGGTGATGGATACTTTCGGTACAACTTAATCCTCTTTGTGTAAATCAATGTAAATTCATCTAACCAGCTAAAAATATACGGTATCTAAGATTTGCCAACTCTGAAACTGGGACATTGTTCTGATGGGTGCAGTCGTTCAGCCATTGCGATGGAATATATCGTGCCCCAAGACCATGGCGGTTTTGTTTGGCAGAGTATTTGAACAGAAGCTAACGCAACGTTGGGCAACGGAAAATTGCTAGGAGATTTTGGAAAGCAAAGGTGAACGAATAAAGAAGAAATAGAGACCGCGATGATTTTATTTTACAAATGATCCCCAATGATTTTTTTTACAAACACATGATTTATTTAGAGAATAAAGAAGATCATGTTAGAACTGTTAGAATAAACATTGGGGAATCAAACAGCAAACACATGATCTTCAACTCACAAAACTGTCATAACTTCCTCATAACTTTCCCAAGACAAAAGCTGACACTTCCAACGTCCATAGCACCACATAAATCTTTACCTCGCCACCACAAACTCGGCATGTTGCAAGGATTTGACCCAGAATGGGGTCAAATACAAGCAAGCTCCAAGTTTAGTTAGAAGACATACCTGAAACATGAGGATTGATCAATACTTACTATACTACTAATTTGTTTGGGGATTTTCATGTTCACTATGTGTACAAGGTGTTGACCCATAGCCAGATTTTAAGTTTCTCCCCAGTTTTAAGATGGTTTGTAACTACAAGATATAGCTAGTATAAACCATGTAGTTTACCTGCTGAACCAAACCAACTTAGCTATCATTAAATAAACAATCAATGCACATTTTCAGTAACTAAACCTCCTGGTAAATCGACCATTGTTCAGAAAGCAATTAATGATTAATTAATGAACATACTAGTATATTAAAAAAACTTCATGTTTGAACTTATACTGTAAGTCATAACTACCTCCATACCTTCCCTCCTGTAAACGAACATAGATGTGGAACAAATCCATTTTTTTTTGTGAATAATCTATGTTCACTTCCACATCGATGGTTTGACGTTTACCCCATAGCCATGAATCCACAAAAAGCACTTTCTGTGCTGGAAAAAAACCGTGGTTGTGAGCTACGGTTTTTACGGAAAACTGAAGAGTTACCGTAGTATCAGTATTAAAAGATATGAAAAGTAACTTGATAAGTATCTAACTACTAGTTTTTTTAAATGTTATAAGATGCTGTTATAAGTATTTGATCTAGAAATGGTGATCCATACGGTGATCCTCCAAGAAGTATCACTATCAAACCAGGTTCCGGCGCTGATAGCGGACCCGTTTTGTTTTATGATTTTTATGTCATCCATTCTTCATGAACTTGTTTAAAACTGTGGCGCCGTGACGATTTCGTTGTTTTGCCTAAATTTAGAACTGGTGGTTTCGTCCCACATTACGCTAGGAATTTATTCATTGATCATTGAATTCCAATTGGCCAAATAATTTGCAACATGTGGATTTGGAAAACGGAATGAAAGACAGCTTTTCGTGCTCTTCTTTTTCTGTTTTCATGGGTTTCAGTCTCTGCGTTTGTTCACTTTAGCCGCAAGTTTGGCGAGACTTCCTTTCAAGTCTGCCTTGTGGTTCCAACGATAGGCGAAGGACCACACATACTGTTGGATTCGTTGAGAATCCTTTTTGGTAACCTTGTCTTTGCTATGAAGAGCGTGTGTCAAGAAACACAACAGAAATGTTACAGCGTAGCATCAAGAGCGTGTGGCAAATGACAAGAGACATGTTACAGCGTAGCATCAAGAGCGTGCGGCAAGTGACAAGAGACATGTTACAACCCCCACCCCTGCCCCCCCCACCCCACCCAGTTCCCCAAGAAAATCAGACTATTCTTCGTGCAAAACTTCTATCTGACGGGCACAGCTTCTATCTGACGGGCAAAACTCCTAACTGACGGGCAAAACTTCTAGCTGACGGGCAAAACTTGTAACTGACGGGCAAAACTCCTAAATGACGGGCCACACTTCTAACTGACTGGCAAGACTTCTAAATGACGGGCAAGACTTCTAACTGACGGGCAAAACTTGTAACTGACGGGCAAAACTTCTAACTGACGGGCAAAACTTCTAAATGACGGGCAAGACTTTCAACTGACGGGCAATGGACTTCCAACTGACGGGCAAAACTTCTAACTGACGGGCAACACTTCTAACTGACGGGCAAAACTTCTAACTGAGGGGCAAAACTTCTAAATGACGGGCAAAACTTCTAGCTGAGGGGCAAAACTCCTAAATGACAGGCAAAACTCCTAAATGACGGGCAAGACTTCTAACTGACGGGCAAAACTTCTAAATGACGGGCAAGACTTTCAACTGACGGGCAATGGAACAGCAAAAAAGTGGCAAAACCTGCGGGTCCCTTAACAGCGCCGGTAGCTCAAACCATGCCATGTTTGTTTTCATGGGCTCAGCGCAACGCTGGGTCCATGTCGTGCGATACCGCAATGCTTTTGGAGGGTCTTGGATCTCCAATTATTACGCTAGAAAAACGCAGTTCATTAGCCATACCCCCTGGTAAACGTATATATAACTATGGACAACCACCATTATGGGAAAATTAAGGAACTACATGGCCATTTTTGATATCTATGTATGTTTACCAGAGGGTAGACTATGAATGCTGCAGAATCCAAACTGAACATAAACATATATCGTCAACGGCCCGTCCCGGTGCAAAAATGGTAGTACTGTCTTCAAGTCACACCATAAGTTAATACAGTTTTCATACACATAGTCAAACACTAGCCACAATATAGTAATGGTCATAGAAAACCCATATGTGATACTTATTGCATTACCGATAGAAACCAATAATAGTATATCACCCATAATGGTCAATAGTATATTAACACCCATTCTTTACCTTTAGTATAGTGCAATAGTAAAATACCTTAGTACAATAGTATAGTTCTTCACCATAGTTAGCTACCCCATAATAAACTTAGCCATAATATAATAAGCTTCATAGAAAAATAGTGAGTTCATCTCCCATTAAAATATAATAACCCAAAGTATAAGAATGTATAGTATGTATAGCTGATATAAAACTAATCTCACTGTAAATTACCATTATATATATATATATATCAATTGTCATGGATATCTATTAGTCAAACGATATCATTTGACTTTTTTTTGGTTGCCCATAGGTTTTATTATATATCATCATGGTACCTAGGATTCATTATAATATCATTATGCACAGTATAAGAATGAATACCATTATCATTACCAACTATACATCAGTTAATAATTACCATGATGATACTCATCTCACTATAAATTACCATTATATATCAATTATCATGGATATTTCTTAGTATAATAGTATCTTACCCATAATGGCCAATAGTATTTTAATACCCATTATCATTACCCATAGGTTTTATTATATTTATCATGGTACCGAGCTTTCATTATAATATCATTACCCATAGTATAATGCCCATAGTGTAAGAATGTATAGTATATAAGTATATAACTGATATCAAACTCATCTCACTATAGTTTACCATTATATATATATCAATGATAATGGAAATTTACTAGCCATCTTAGTGGCAATTTATAGCAGAATATATTTTTAGTGGTAATATATATATATAGATACTTTATCATATGGATATTTGTAAGATATACGGGTATTTATGGATACTTTGTTAATTACTATCCCACTATCCATTAAAATTTAAAATTGCTACCCATATTTATAGCATAACATAATAATCATGGTAGCAATGGTAAGTAATTATTAATCATGGATATATACCCAGAATAATTATATATTATTATGCTAATAATGTAATTATAGTATAATACCCATAGTCAAACGAAAATAAAATCTCACTATCAATTTCTATTATATCAATTCTAATTTCTAATGGATATTCACCATCCATAATGGTAATTTATAGCATAATATCTTTTAGTGGTAGTATATATATAATTATATATATATGGATACTTTATCATATGGACATTTACTAGCCATAATGGTAATTTATAGGCTATACCCATCGTCAAACGACCACGGCACGTCAGGCCATCTTCACCTTGGCCCGTCGAGGGGATCTGGGCGCTGTGAAGCGCGCGCTGGAGCTGGATGCGGATCCGAATATCCCGGACACCTTGGGTACCACGGCGCGGTGAGCCGAATCCCATGGGTTTTTTCAGATGCGTTTGGTGACTTCATGGTGATTTTTTGCGGGGATTTCATACGGGTTTTGGGGTTTTTCATGGTGATTTTTAAGATTTCATGGGTGTTCATGGGTTTAAGATGATTTAATGAGTGATTTTATAGGTGATTTGATGGTGGTTCAAAGGGATTTAGCGGGATTTAATGGTGATTTAATGGGAAATAATGCGGTTATAACCGTTATAATAATTGTTGATTGTTCGTATTGGGTTTCCACTAAATTTGTTGAGAAGGGATTATTGCAATCAATAGCTTTGACCAAACCAGTAAAACCAGTTCGCACCCAGGATTTTAAGGCTGCCCAAACTGGGGATTGTTAATTAATGTCTATATATATATAATTGAATAAAATTGATATCATGCAGAAACAACATGTTTTTCTGACACAATTTGATCTATGATCTATGTATAGTTCGTTTAGGGAGATTCCAATGTTGTGGGTTGCAGGTGGCCAGGTCGGAGGTTCAATGTATGGTAATGGGGTATCTTGATGGGTTTTTAATGGGATTTGACGTGATTTTATAGTGAATAAGAATTGAAACAACAACATGGGTATATAACATGATATAACTGTGATGTAGCCTTTGGTAGCTTAACACCATTGAAATCGCATACCACTGTAGACAGGTCAGAAATGCTTTGACTTCTATTACCCTGGCCATATGCTGGCAGGAGCAGTTTGGATCCGGATGACCACACACCCACACCCGTTTCAGAGCCACGAGCACAGCACACATCCACCTACCGCCAGCACTGGGGTGAACCGCCCAGTCCACAGGGCACAAAGCACTATGACTATGACCGTGATTTACCAGGCACATTCCAGCCGGACAAGCAACATTTTCACACCTTGCCAAGCAACACTTCGACCTCATGTTTCCATGCCAAATCACAGCCACAGCATGGAGCCAGAAATGCCAACTAGCAGGCAGACCTGTTGAGACGATTTGTCTCCATGAACTTGCATACATGGGCTGGTCAAACTGGAATTTACGCGCCTTAGCAAACGGCAAACTCACATCACTTGTTTGCCCGCAGCTTTACATATCCGCAGCATCAACACAGCACAAGCTATCAGCAGTCTGATCCCTTCGACTTCCCCTTTAGCTCGCCTTCTCAGCTCGCTGCTGGCCCAGTTAGTTCGATGATCTACCCATTGAAAATGGCGATTTTCAATAGCTACGTTAAACTACCATAGGTTAGTTGATGAGGTTTAAAAACCAACAAGCATAACTGGGATGCACCACCTTGTGCGGCGGGATGAATGCTTCATGATCGGCTGATTTATATACCATAAAAAACCTTGGTTTTCACGGAAGTTTTGAAATTAATGATGTGTAATTTAACCACAAACATGTGTTTTGTAGTTGATCTATGACAGTTAGCTAAATTGTAAATCATGATATTTTGTATGAAATCACCATATATTATAATACCCACAATATCCCACAAAAATTCTCTGTTCCCATCATATTCCCAAACCGTTGCATGATGATATCAATGACCCTTGTTTGTGGCATGATCAAGCCTTGTCTTTTGATATTCTTATGATTCTCATGAGCGTTGTTTATTCTTATGGTATCCTCGTGAGATTCCGTCGGAAATCCACAGGGTTTAGCAGCCGCCCTTCGCATCATCTGAGCGCTTGGGGGATCATCCCACGACTCGCAACGTGGTTAGTACCAGCCATTTATAAATCTGGGTAAATTAAAACGACCTCACTGCGACCTCACTGGAAATCATGCTTAATAAGGGGAATCATCCCCAAATGGCCTTAATTCAGGTTAGTGAAGTATTATAATTTACCAAGATAAATGGCTTTCCTCTCCTTCTTCCTCTCCTTTTTTCCTTTCCCTTCCTTTACTTTACTCTTCCTTTTCCTTCTCTGTTACTTTTTCCTTTCCTTTTTCTTTCCTTTTTCTTGTCCTTTCCTATTCCTTTCCTTTTCCTTTCCTTTTCCCCTCTCCCTTTCCTATCCTTTCCTTTCCCTTCCTTTACTCTTCCTTTTCCTTTTCCCTTTCCTCGCTCATGTGAATCCTTTGGTCAAGGTGTGAAGCCAGCGCTTGGAAAAACGATAAGAAAAAAAGGATACGTGTGAAAAAACAATTTGAAAGGGCTCGGGGTTTTACAAAACCCAATTTTTTTAATGGGATAATCCCATTTATACTGGGGTTAGTTCAGCATTTATAAATGGGATAATCCCCAAATGGGGACTGAATTATCACACAAGGATTCTTTTCATCACAATCCGTGATTCTCCATATTTCTCCATTTAAAGACATAGGAACCACCAATGACTCATGGTAATGTCAGTAAAGCAATGTTACAAACCACCCATAAGCAATGCTGATGGTTTCTTACCACTTTTTTTTGTAATTTTTGAGATGGTTTACGTTTTCCTTCCTAACATTATATCGTATATTTTCAGGTGACTTAGATGGGAAATCGAACATGAACCCAATGATGTGGAGATTTACGCGAAAGAAAACCCAGTATATTCCAGGAACGTCCACCATTATTTTGCCATGTTCTCTTTATCTAGGTCAATCTTAGATGGGTAGAAACTAGTCTTCTAGTCTTTTGGTATCAATGGGTTTGTCTACCAACCAACAAAAACAAAGCAGGGTATCTAAGATTGGCACTGTTATCTTTTTTCTTTATCTGCTGATAGGATCCATAAAATATCAGCCATGATATCAATGGTATCCCACTAAATATTACCATCAATCACTATTATATCCATCATTCATCACTCATCACCACTAGAATTATTAAAGAATATACTATATTTAATATTCATCACTCTCCATGTTCACTTAAATATGACTCATCAATACTCATCACAAGATTATATTATCATCCCATTAAATGTGATGAGACCAAAATATAAGATGAATCTGGGATTATTCAACCAATTTTAATGGGATACTTTAGCTAAAGGGATATAACAAATGGAAATCACCATGATATTTTTCGCCACCCTGTGATCACTATAATCCACTATATTTCACTATTTAGCACCATAATCTCAATTTCATTATAATCATCCACTATAATCCATTATATTTCACCTAAATATTACTCATCACCATGAATGGCTGGAATTCATAGCTATTGAAATTCACCATTTTAATAGATAAATGAGCTATAAATGGTCCATTATACTAGGTCAATCTTAGATGGGTACTTTAGTGCTTTAGTCTTTTGATATCAATGGGATTATCTACGTTCACCAGCTAAGAATTTGTCATTTTTTGTAGGGTATCTAAGATTGGCACTGTTATCTGTTTTCTTTATCTGCTGATAGGATCCATAAAATATCAGCCATGATATAAATGGTATCCCACTAAATATTTCCATCAATCACTATTATATCCATCATTCATCACTCATGATATTTTTCGCCACCAAGGCATCCGACCCTTGACCTATGCCGCGGGCAACGACTTCGACGAGGTCTGCCTGACGCTCATCGCCGGCTCCGCCGACGTGCGGGCCCAGGTGGGAGCCAAAGAGGCGCGGATGGAAAGGTTGGGGAAATCCCTATGGAAAAATCCTACAATGTGAGGCCCCCGTTCGATAGCTAAGTTGGTGCAAATAACTCCAATTTCACTATGGTTTATGGTACTTATAACTATAGTTACTGGGGCGAATCTTAACCAACAAACATCACTGGGGGGGCCTCACATTGTAGGATTTCATATGGGAAAATGGGAAATTCATCTATAATTGAATTAATTAAATTTTTAACTGAATGGGATAATTATAAATGATGATATACTGTATATATGATGATTGATGGATACTTAAATTAGATTTAATCTATTCTTGGGGATCATGAAGAGGATTTCATGGATTTTTTCTTTGAGTGTCCCGATTTCATCTCGATAATTCATTGGATTCCATGTGGAAATTACATCTTTACTGGGATAATTTGATGGGATATCATCGTAAATTGGGATTTCTATAGGCATGAATGGGAAATCATCTTGAAATCGTGAGATTCGATATGAGTGATATGAATAGTTGTATTTGATTGGTGAATGACTGTGGCAAACACAATTTTCGTAGGGTTGCCAATGATGCTAATGAAATATATACAATGTTTTTTGTGGGAAATAGTTTAATGAGAAATAACGGCTGATTTATCCACCATCAATGGGTTTTCTATGATTCGATTTAGGATTGAAAAGGATGCCCTTTGTCATGAAATCATCGAAGTGAATGGAGGGATTTCCAAACCATGGAGCTGATTACCAGGTAGGAGCTTTGCGAATAAACATAGGGATGATCTGGGATTAAGTAGCAAAATTGAGATTTAAGTAGCAAAAGATGATAAAAGATGGAGGTCCACAAACAGAAATTGTGGATTCAAGATGATTTAAGAATTGGAATTTGGCTAGAATGGGTACTACTTGCGTTTTGCCGCCAAGATGCCTTTTGTAGCGTGGGCATGCGTGGGTCCCGCGGTTGGGGGTCGTCAGTTTTTGCCCGGTTGGCGGATCAATCCTACTAATGCGACGGACAAAACATGTCTCGTATATTTTTATGGAAACCAAAAAGAAATACCCTCTGGTTATGACTAACATAGCCATGGTATAGATGCCCCATAGAAATAGATGATTTTCCCAGCATTAATACCTCCATTTCTGGTTGGGATTTTCCATGGCGAACTGTTAAATAGCCAGATGGTAGTGATTGAAACAACAAACATCTGCTTAAGTCCCATTTCTTGCAGGGCATAATTTTTTTTTTGACGGGTCACATCCCTTTGTTTGGTGGTTACCCTCTGGTGAACTAACATAACTATGGAAAATCACCATTTTTAATGGGAAAATCCACTATAAATGGCCATTTTCAATTGCTATGTTAGTTTACCAGAGGGTACATCCTGATTTGTGTTGGTGAAACACCAATTTTTGCTGATTGAATCACAAGTTCTTGTTCGACAAACTGCACATATCCGTACATTTTGGTTCACAATTTCTGTAGCTTACCAACCAACAGACATTTCAGTGAGGTACATTGCTAACTTGGTGCAAATAACTCCGATTTCACGTTTGGGTTTATGGAGGATGTATATGATATAACGTTTGGGCCAAGTTGGTTTATAACATTTGATAACTAGGTTAACTATGGTTTATTACATCTATAATTAATATGGTTTAAAATGTTTAAAACCGTGAAAATTGTCGTGGCTTCAATTCCTCTGTTGTTGTTGTTGTTGTTGTTCCTGGAAGCCCAAAGAACCAGAACTAGCCATGGTCGATGGGTTGGAATTGGGGAAAACTCCATGGGTTTCAGGTTACAAGTCACCGCCACAAGGTGCTCGTTTCCCGGTGAAATGTTTGTTGCTTTGTAAAGCACGATAGCTATAGTTATATAATGTTGTAAATGTAATACTGGTTGGTGGTTTGGAACATTTTTTATTTTTTCCCATATATTGGGAATAATCCTCCCATTTGACTAATATTTTTCAGAGGGGTTGAAACCACCAATCAGAATAAATCATAGTCACCAGAGTTATGTTAACCAACTTAGCCAACACAAATCAGCGATAACTCACATCAAATCCATGGAACATCGCATATAAATCAGATGAATTCCTCTCATACTCCCAAGAAAATATCCATACCATACCAACTATGATAAACGGTGCCCCACCAACAAAATTCCCCGAAAATAATCTCAAAGTATGTAAAATCCCATATTTCCTAGATGTGATGCTTAAAATCCATGGAAACCCCCACGAGTTTCCCATGGATTTCCCATGGATTTCCCATGAAACGGCTGGGGGCCCCAGCTTGTACCGTCCCGCCGACAGGTGCTGGGCATGTTCTCGGCGAACCGCACGGAGCGGCGGCGCTGCATTGATGCTGTGCCCCGGTCAACGGACGTGGCATTCGGTGGCCATGGGAAGCTTTTCCCATTGGTTGGTTGATGAAAAAAGAGGGGTTTGAAACTACCCCTTTAACAAGAGGTAAATGATGATGCACGGGTTTGTCTATATATATATATACATATAAGGTAAATTATAACGACCTCACTGTTCTCCCTCACTGGCATCATGGTTTATTTTAGGGAAATCATCCCCAAATGGCCTTAATTCAGGTGTGGCGCTGGGGTCGGGCCGCAATGACAAGATGCGAGGCCTTAATTCAGGTTAGTGAAATATTATAATTCACCCAGATTGGATCCCGAAATATTCCATATAGATTTTCCTACTTACTGGGGGTTATATCAACGGTGTTTTCATCATTTTTCATGAATATATCACCATTTATATACAGGATGGGCCCCCCAAGATAGCGTTCACTTGAGATATAAGCGTCTGAATTCTATGGTTTATGGTAGATATAACTTATAGTTAACGGGGTTTTGAAACCAACCTATTAACGATTTGGGATGAATGGGAAATCACCTAGAAATAGAGGTCTGTTTTTGGCAAAATATGAACATGGGGATACAATACTGGGAAATACCAACCTTTCAAAGGGGTTAACCAGCAAACATAAGGGACTTAAGATTCCAACAAGGCTCTTTTAATGGATATACTGTTGGGAAGAACTCCTGCACCATTATGACTTTGTGTGCCTCTCACTCATGGGATGTGTATCACCAATCAACAGGTGATATCTTGCATCCACAGGGGAAATCACCTAGTAGCCTAGAAGTCTGGAAAGGGGAAAATCATTGGGATGGAATGATGGGATTCTGTGTCATTTAGAATGGCATTACCCTCTGGTAAACGTTTACGAAAAAACTATGGAACATCACCATTTTTAATGGGTAAATCAACTAATATCAACTAGTTCTATGGTCATGTTCAATAGCTATGTTAAATTACCAGAGGGTATCATCATCAATTGGAATTTATACAGCTTTTTTTTCTGGGAGACTAGGAGTTTTCTATGAGATTTCACCCAAATGGGGAGATTTTAACCCCGAAGTGAATAGAGGTCTTAATGGGACACTCCATCTATAAATGCTAGAATCTAGTATGATTTCATACAATGTGAGGCCCCCGTTCGATAGCTAAGTTAGTTTATAACTCCAATAACTATGGTTTATGGTACTTATAACTATAGTTACTGGGGCGAATCTTAACCAACTTAGCTATCGAACGGGGGCCTCACATTGTAGGATACGAAAATAATCCCATCCCCACAATACTGTTTATCTAATATCAAACTATCAAAGTTTTCCAAGCACACGATAGTAGAAGCAAGCAAAATTAAAACCAATACTCCCATCCCCCGAAAAATTCTGATGAACTATGGGATTTAACCAGTGAAAACGGGAAGTTCATTAATGGTTTTTCATTCCATCATTAATGGAAAATCTCATAGTTTTTACATCATGATTGAAAACTATAGCAGTGAAAACGGGGAGGCAAGGGGAAGTTTTTGTTAATGGGAAATGCTGCAATTTTCCTGGAGAATTCATCTCATTCAACGGATCCTATCCCTCAGAGAGTGCCCAAATGCCATGTTTATGAAATTGGGTAACCCGTACAGGATGGGCCCCCCAAACGTGATGGTAATAATGTTGGTTGGTTGAAAAAAAACATGATTTATAACCACCATTATAGAAAACTATAGTTCGTGAAATATCTACAATAAACCAGAGTTACCCTCTGGTAAACTGTCCCATAACTATGGAAAGATCCACCTTATTTTTCATGGGAAAATCCACTATTTCTATGGTCATTTTCAGAAAATCACCATTTTTCATGGAAAACCCACTATAAATGGCCATTTTTAATAGCTATGTTTGACATAACCAGAGGGTAATTCAACCACTTTTTTCAGGCGTGGCAACGGTGGCAACGGTTCACGCAATCCAACGACTGGGGAAAACCCAACCCATCCGACGTAGCCCGAGGGATGATGTAAAATCTGAAAAACACCCCCGTTTTTTTTGCTCCCGAAGATGTGGCTGGTTGGTAATCTAACTATTGTTATAACCACCATAGTAGCTGATTATAGTTACCCTCTGGTAATTTAACATAACTATTGAAAATCACCATTTTTAATGGGAAAATCCACTATTAATGGTCATTTTCAATAGCTACGTTAAATTACCAGAGGGTAATTCGAGTTTGTATTTAATTGATGTCAATTTGGTTAGCCAAGGTAATTGGTTTTGGTTAAGTCTGCCAGTTATAAAGCCTAATTAACCTAGTTATTAAACCAACTTAGCTCGTTCAACGATCTGGAGATGACGGGTCCAAAAGGTTTGGGTCTGCATCATGGCTACCAGCTAGTTGGGGGTGAACAGCAGCTTTTATTTTTCCCCCCAAGGCCAGGCATCGAAATAGTGAAACACATCAAGGATTCATTGGATCACTGGTAAGTAATTTCAGGATCCAATTGATGGAGGTACTTTACCATAGTTTTGGCCATCTTTTGTGAGGATATTCCCTGAAATTTAGGCCTGAAAAATAGGCCAAAAATATATGGAATCGGTACCTCCAATCAATTTTAGGTTCCTGTTGCATGGCCATTGATCAAACATTGGATGAAAACAACTTCAAAACACGCGGCAATGGCGAAGTTACTGGATGTAGGCCGCTCAGGATTGAGCGACTGATGACTGGTGATATATAAATTCCTCAGGGCGAGGATTGAAACGAACAAAAAGCTGCGGGATTACAACCAACTAATGGGATCTAATGCTGGTTGGTGGTTTCAAACATGGCTTTTATTTTTTTTCCATTTCATATATGGGAAATCATCCGAAACCCATTGACGAACTCCATCATTTTTCAGAGGGGTGGCTCAACCACCAACCAGTAATCATTGATAAACCATATTATTCAAGATCATTAACCATATAATAACCATTAATATTAACCATTAATATTAACCATTAATATTCACCAACATTAACCATCATTACCTCTTAGCCTCTAATCTCAACAGCTACGGAAGCCGTGGCCCATATACTTCGATAGCTATCAGTCAATCACTTGGATGATCGCCCCGAAAAAAGTCAGAAGTGGGGCCTCCAAACGATGGCGCGAAGTTGGGCTTAGAACTCCAATCACTTGGTTTACGATATAATATAGTATTTACATGTATTTATTTGTATTTATGGGGAAGAGCGGGGTATACCCAGGACTAATTTTCAGTACTCACAACATTTTTTTTTTAACCACGACTAATTTATGGGGTTGATAGATCTTTAAAATCTATAACTATAGTATTTATGTGTATAAATATACTATATATATGTATCTATGGGGTTGATAAACCAACTTATAACTGGGGGACCACCTTATACTTAGACATGATTCCATTATCTCCCCATTGTATCCCATGATATCTCCATTGTATCACCATCATTAAATCCATATTATATCCATTCATGTAGCTAGACTCACAATGATATGTTTTCTATAAACTGGTTGCTATTATTTAGAATTAACTATTTCCATTGGATCTATTTACATATTTGAGAATATGGTATCCCTAAATCCATCAATATTGCCAATTAAAATTCGGTAGTATCCCCTATTTTCAGACACCCGCCCAAGGTGCGCATCATTGATGAGGAGCAAACCGAAGGCGCAACCAACAGTGTGGAGCCGTGTTTTTGAGCAGTTCAAACGGAATGTTTGTCTTTGGGCGTGAAGGGTTGGTTACCATGTTGTAGTGGCCAATTTTTTTCAGTTTACCTTAAGTCCTCCATTCTATAGATTGTTTTGGCTTTGGGAACCTTGTTATAGTTTGGTTGAAGGCATCCATTCTTTCGAGGGTTTCCATCAGTGCATGCTTGGGTGGTTCCATTTTATGGGGCCAGACTCAGAGGGTAGTGGGTCACCAATCTAGATTATAAAATGGCAACCCATGGGGAACCGCTTAATTCCAATGGGGATGGCTTCATTGAGTTTTCAATCGCTTCCCTTTAGATCTTATGTTTCGGAAAATGATTTCCACAAAATTTGTTGAAAAGTGACCACTTGGACCAAATACCACATCTCCAACACAAGTCCTGCGTTTCACTTCACAGCAGCAATGCTTCTGTGGTGGACCTACCTCCGTCGGGGTGCAGCGAGATTCGTTTTTGTGGAGTTGTTTGATGTTTGCTAAAGCCATTTTTGGAAAGGATCTGGTACCCTCTGGTTATGACTAACATAGCCATGGTTAAGACTAACAATTTTTAATAGGTAAATCATCATAATTCATCTATAAATGGCTTATTTCCCATGGCTATGTTAAATAACCAGAGGCTAATATTTTGAATTGTTCATTTTTGATGCTTAGAATTTTAAAGGATTGCGTGCCTTTTTGTGGGTCAGGTCATGATACCCACAGATTCCTGGCCCGTCACCCGTATCATTCAGGGTTTTTCATGTCTGGGTTTGCTTGAAAATGGGGGTACCCCTAAATCCTAGGAAAATCAGTCCCGAGGTAACAACTACTGAATTTTTTTGGGGGGTACTTGGTGGTTCATCCCATTAGTAAGTGGATTGTAAATATTACTATAAGCCCAATTATAAATGGGATAAGTACGGTAAATCCACCGTCACAACAAGCTAGTAGACTAGGGTTATAACAAATTAACTAAGCCACTTACTAAATCTGGTTCGTGGTTTGGAACATGTTTTTTTGATTTTCCATTCAGTTGGGAATTTCATCATCCCAACTGACGAACTCCATCATTTTTCAGACGGGTAGGCTCAACCACCAACCAGAAATGGCATTTTCGCCACCAAGTATATTCCATTTTCAGACACACCCATTAGCGCATAGAGTTCACGGCCGGGCCAAGCATTGCTGAGTTCTGGGGCCCGCTGAGTGATGGTTGAGCATTTGATCATGCACATAGAAAGCCCAAAAAATGTCTTGGGCAATGATCGTTCCTCATCGAAATGGCACATGATTTGAGGTTTCATGATTTTTCCCGACTTTTTGAGATTTCGTCAGAATCTGGGTCTCAGGTGTGGTTTATTTTTTATGGGGCTATCTCCAGGGGTGTACCAGGTGGCTCCCCCCGATATGTTTGTTGGTTTTTACACCCCAGGAACACAATAAGTTATAAATTATAAAATATTATAAGTATCATAAATCATAGTTATTGGAGTATCATAAACCATAAATCATAGTGAAATTGCATAAACCGTAGTGACTTATTGGACCTTAGAGTCAACTTGGCGTTCGCCCACTTTGCCATACTTTGCCATCCGATCCACGGGAGGTGTGCATAGCGCGGCAATCAGTAAGGCGTTGCTACAGCATACCACCTCCAGAGCACAGGAGAGATCGGGGCGCGTGCACGCTTGCGCGGAAGTGTTTCCATAGTCATGGGGATACCCCCTGGATGGATGGTAACCTGGTAACCATTTCATGGATCCGAAAATAAGATGATTTGAAGGTACGCGCCCATGACTTGGTAAAGCTTCTTTTTATGAGTTCCAATCTGGTTCATGTGAAATTCGCATGATATTGTCATGGTGTTCAATACTAGTTAACTCTTGGTCATGACTTGGATGCTTTGGGGGTACACCCATTCTAGGAAACACGCATGTATTTTCTTTTTATTTTCTGAAATGTATTTGGGATCATAATCCCCAACGACGAATTTGTGTGTTTTGTTGATTCCCCAAGAGCTTGGGGCGATGTAGGTAGCAGCCTCGCAAGAAGAGTGGCTTTCATACACCAACACAAACAAGAAATTGGTGAACATAACTTCAATAACTCACATTTATGATACTTATAACATCTTATAACTATAGTTTGGCAGAAATCTGAGTGTCATCAACAAATTTAGTGGATTCAGCATCCCTTGATTCGAGTCAGAATTCGTTGATCGAAATCAATCAAAGTTGTGATATGTCATGACAAAGGAGTGTTTGGACAAGCTGAATAAGGGTAGTAGATTTGGATGCCTGAAGGAAATGTATGCGAACATTTGCAGAACATTCACTTTTGGGGATCCATTTTGTTTTCACAGCAAGGATGCGTCAGTCATTTTTCCAGCAGCTGCTGCAAGAAAAAGGCAGAATGCTGATTACTATATATTATTATCCTATGGAAATTTCACATGGCTATGTTTTTTTCAATTTAAGATGGTGTTTCTATTAAACATTGTGATTAATGTGAACAATTCTGATTCATTAGTAGATTTGGGGTATATTGAATCTCATAATTTTCTGGATTCCCAATCATTTTGATGAAACACTATTCAAAATCATAAATGATTCCCCATCATTTATGGAACATAATGAGTTTTCATGGATTTTCAGACAAAATCAAACATGTGCTGGTGACTAGGTCAATCTTTGATGGGTAGAAACTAATCCTTTAGTCTTTTGATATCAATGGGATTATCTACGTTCACCAGCTAAGAATTTGTCATTTTTTGTAGGGTATCTGGCAGATTGGCACTGTTACGGATAAACCAGGCAATTTTCCATGGCTGTGTTGAATTACCAGAGGGTATACCTAGATTTTGGGGCCGTGGTAGCCAAAACCTAAGATATCAAGATCAATAATTCAACATAATTCAACCATTGCCACTGGTGAGAAGTCCTGCCGAAATCGAGGACTTGACCTCCGCATTGGACGCTGACAATGCAGAACTGCGCCTAGAGGCACGGTCACAGATCCCGGGCGGAGTTCACCGCAAATGGTGGTGATTTCGCCTCAGCCATGGTGAATCTTAACAACACACATTTTGGATGTAACCAGCAAGATTTGCATTGAAAACTGCTTGGTTTAATCAATGAAAAGGTGGATTTAAGCAATGCAAATGATAATTTGACCAATGAACGATTTGATTTAGCCAATTTGCACATCGAGGTTCAACCAGTCAAAAAATATGGAAACACTGCCAGCATGCCAGCTGGAGAAAAAAACCAGCACTGACACTGGCAAAGAAATGGGATGAAATGGGATCTCAAGCGACACGAAAATGGACATACTGGATAATGGTACAATGTGAGACCCCCCAGTTATAAGTTGGTTTATAAGCCCCAGTAACTATAGTTATAAGTATCATAAACCATAGTTATTGGAGTTATAAACCAACTTAGCTATCTTGGGGGCCTCACATTGTAGAATTACCCTCTGGTATAGTAAACGTTTACATGACTGTGGAAAGACCCACTATTTTCTAGCTGGGTAAATCAACTATTTCGACTGGGCCATTTTCAATGTCGCAAACTGTAAACGTTTACCAGAGGGTATTGGCTAAGAACAGTGTTCTTAATAATGGTGTTATTATAATATATAATATATTACTGTATAATAATGGTGTTATTACAATAAGATAATATCAATTATAACAAACATAATGCTGTTCAACCATACAGGATGGGGCCCCCCAGTTATGTTTGTTGGTTTATAAACCATGAAATAATCACCATTAACTAGTTTGTGATATCTACCATAAACCAGAGGATTCATTCAGCCACTTTTTTCAGGCGTTTCTGAACGCTATCCAACGGGGCCCCATTCTGTATTCGGCCATTTCACCTGCATGGAGTGGCACCTCCATAGCTGCACCTTCCGGGTGGGAAGGGGTCCCTGGTCATCCATGGGCATACGGTGTCAAGCCAATGGTAAACCACGTCTTGGGCTTTCTTGGTTCAGTTGCTTCAGCTAGCAGATGCCTTTTTACATCTTTTTACAACCTCAACCTTGTGCTACAAAATCTCCTACAAAATCTTAGTTTACCGACCCCCTCATCTTGGGAGGGTTGGAATCACCAACCAGTCACCCGTATTGGAAGTGGCGAGTTGCGGAGTTGTTTCGCCAGCAAGCATATTTGGAACTGAACCCACATCAGCATGTTGAAGTTATCCAACAAAATATCACAAAATCCTCTGTGAGAAATACTGTCACGCACCAGACTGGTTTCAACCCCCTCGTCCGGTCTTTTTGCTGCAGTCAAATCGCTGCGCATTTCTGACATCACGGTTGGTTGGTTGATGTCTGACATTTCCAGAACTTCGCAGGAACCTGTATGTTGATTATCAAAACACAAGTAATGAGAGTAACAGGAGTTGGTAACTGTCCCATTTTGGGAATATTGGACATCACCTTATAGTAGCCATTATAGACCATATACATATACCTAATGGTTGGGTGATGTTCAATGGGGACATTGAATGACCCATGAGTAAAACAATAAACCATCCCCCAAATCACCATAAATGGGTGGTTTTTTCAGCGTTCCCAAATGGATGGTTTACTATTGTTTTAACCACATGATAATGTTAGTGAAGCAATAATTCATCAATTTCTACGAACTTTAAGTGCATGCTGAGGGGTGTGTCCCCATTTTTGGTTGAAAAACTCTATAATTTCAAGCCCCCAAATTGCTCGCAACATCTTTTTCTTACCGGAGACTCCCTGATTCTTGATATATATTTTCGTGAAGTCCCTATAACTGGGTCAAGCATGGTTTCGTCGTCGGTTTTCAAATCATTTTTGGATACTTAGATAGGCCGCGGGATTAGTTGAGTGGTTACTCATTGGCTTCTTACCCGTTACAGATCCAATTGGAGGTTTCCCAAGTCATAGGGCTACCCCTAAATCATTCATGTCAATAGGATTTTCCATTATAAACCATCCAGCTATTGGGTTATCTCCATTTATGGAACCCCCCAGTCATACCCTCTGGGAAATTAACATAGACCCTGCCAGATAGGGGTTGGAAGATTAGTTTCCATTAAAACTAGGCTATTTTCAGGGTCTATGTTAATTTACCAGAGGGTAATCCATTATTTTTTCGGATGTTCCATGAAATAAACCATCCAATGCTCGCTTGGGGTAGCACCGTGACTATGGAAAGCCTCAAGTCTACAATGTGAGGCCCCCAAGATAGCTAAGTTGGTGCAAATAACTCCAATTTCACTATGATTTATGGTACGCAAATAACTGTAGTTACTGGGGCGAATCTAAACCAACAAACATCACTGGGGGGCCTCACATTGTAGTGGCCTTGGCCTCACTGCTCCACTGCTGAGGATTCCCTGGATTCCCCTGGATCGCCCCGTGTTGACTTATGACGCCAGGTTAACTAGGGTCGAGCTTGGGGGATAACATGATATACCCTCCATTTTTCCATTCGCTCGCAGATAAGTCTAGCTTGTGCGATCTTGCAATGTTCTCGAATTGTGATATACCCTGCAATCTATAGCTGGTAAATGGATGTTCATCCCACTAAAAATGTATCTATAGGTATTGACCCATACCCATATACCCTCTGGTAAATTAACTTGTTGACCCTGAAAATCACCCATTTTTATAGAGGAAACTCATCTTCCAAGTCCGGTGACTGCCAGGGTCGTCATGTTAATTTACTGGAGGGTAACTAAACTATAGTTAACAACACCTATCTAATTTGATTAAGTTTGGGACGGCTTAGTTACTTAATTAAGTAGTCGTTATTTATAACTTGATTAATAAACTACACTTAACCAAACCTACAGCTTCTAAATGGTACTGATAGTGTATTGGGATGTATTGGGGATATTTTTTTCTAGCATAATCTAGCGATCTAGTTTATGAACTAGACTTAATAAACTATTGGTACTATATACCCTCTGGTAAATTAACATGACGACCCTGGCAGCCATCGGAGTTGGAAGAGTAGTTTCCATGACAAAACTAGGCTATTTTTAGGGTCAAACTGTTAATTTACCAGAGGGTAATATCTATGAATTCTATCCAAAAATCCCTATACCAATGTTATTTTAGGGCTGATTCCATGTTTTTAAAGAATGATTATCCCACCATGAAGGATGGTTAATTCATGTTAATTCCATCCGATTATCCAATGTTTTGGGATATGTGGATCCACACCACAATCCGTTTGCTCCCCATGGGCGTGTTGTCCCCATGGGCAGGTGGTCCGTGAGCTCCGTCTGCTGCTGCATGCACTGGTGGATCACAGCTTGAAGCTACAGCAAGGCGAGGCAATTTTAAGCAGCAAAGTCGTGGTGATATCACTTCATTTACCTGGTAATTAATGGAAATTGATAGTGATTTATAGTGATTTAATATGATTACCCTCTGGTAATGGAAATTGAGAGTGATTTTTCTGGTGATTTTCCATGAGATTTATAGTGATTCAATGGGATATTTTTTGGGGACCTACTCTCTGGTAAACTGTCCCATAGCTATGGAAAATCACCATTTTGAGTGGGTAAGTGAACTATAGATGGCCATGTTCGCTATGTTAAATTACCAGAGGGTAAACGTCAAAACTGGGGACCTAGGTGACATAGATGGTGTTGTCTGAAAATGGGGTGTACCCTCCAAATGACCATTCATAGATGATTTTCCCAGCTAGAAACCTCCATTTATTTTGGGGATTTTCCATGGCTATGTTAGTCATAACCAGATGGTAATGGGAATGATGAATAATGATCCATTGGAATTAGGGGTACCTCATTTCCAGACAAACCCAGATGATCAATGGGAATAAAACAGGATCCAATTGATGGAGGTACGTAAACGTACCATATGTTTGGCCATATTTTGGGGGGATATTCCCTTACATAGGCCTGAAAAATAGGCCTTATATATGGTAGGTACCTCCATTTGAGGATCCTGGAATGACCATTGAATAAATGGGGCATGGTTTATTTCATGGAACATCCCCTTTTGATAGGGATGATGACTGGGGGTACCCGCTCTCGTACCCCGATGACTTGGGAAACCCTCCACATGATTGTTTGATGAATATTGGATTAAATGACCATTTAACCACTATATAGACTATATAACTATTATATAACCATTACTATTACTATAAGTTCGTTTTTTTATTAAGTTGATTTTACTATTACCATTACTATTTATATTACTAATTATTATACTATAACCATTTATAGATGGATTTTCCATGAAATAAACCAATTGCTTTAAGTTGAAGAATCCTGATTGACTGCATGGCCCAAAACGCTTCCTGGGGGTTCCTCAAAGGTAAGTTGATCAATCCCCACTGTTGATTCGTTGATGCCATATTTTCATCCCCTTATTAGAATCCCCTATTATTAATGGTTAAACCCCTCTAAACATCACCCTGATACATATAGGAATCCACAGAAAGATTCAGAACTAATTTCGAAGTATTTTGGAATCGGATTATACAACTGTAGGTTGCTAGACTCCTGTAAATATCTATCGCCACATGGCAATCATTGTGAAAATTCCCAACAAATTTCCACTAGGTTCTTGATTGCATAAACATTATTTATATAGTCATTATTCATTATTTTTCATCAAAACCATAAAATGATTAATAACCATAAATGACTATAGGTTTTATTCATTATATATTCATATTCCACTAGGTTTCATCATTCATTTTTTCTATAACCATCAAATGATTTTAACAATGGGAATGCTAACTTTGGGGATCTTTGAAGCAAAAACTGTTTCTTCAGATAACCACAACATAATCACAACATAACCACAACATAACTCCAGAAACATCATCATGAATCATGACTAGTTAAAGTAGTACAGTGATGATCTGGGAATTATTGTAATGTAACGGTAACCTCAAACTGTAAAATAACCATCATTATTACATGACGATCATGTTCATCATTACTGTAGAACCAAACGCAAACTCATCATCACCTCACTGAAATCTGCAAAAAATCTAATGTTTGTTTTTCTTTTTTTATAATCATGTTTCTTGGTTAAATAAGTGAAATCCCATGGAACAATCACATTTTTTTTGGTTAAAACATGTTTAAACCCATGGAAATCCCCATTTTTCTTGGTTAAAACATGTTCAAACCACCATTTTCCGCTGCTTTCCGTTGCACCTTAAACGTTTTGAGGCGCCGGGGACAAGGCCGGCGAGGATGAGCGCTTGGCGATCGGCCAACATTCGCGGTGCGGCGCCAAGTTCCAACGGACCACTGAAATACACACAGCAATAGATGTTGACGAATATATAATATATCTGGGTAAATTATAACGACCTCACTGGTTAGTATTGGAAATCATCCCCAAATGGCCTTAATTCAGGTTTGTGAATTATTATAATTTGTCCAGATATATATATATATATCCTTCAAATACCAACACACATGTATATATATATATATTATACATGTACCCATATGCTCCATGGTGCTGGAATATTTGCCAACATTTGCCCGAACAAAATCACCCAGTTTTGTAGGTAAATATACCAGCACCATGGAGAATATGGGATGTATAATAACTACAATGTGAGGCCCCCCAGTGATGTTTGTTGGTTTAGATTCGCCCCAGAAACTATAGTTATTTGCGTACCATAAACCATAGTGAAATTGGAGTTATTTGCACCAACTTAGCTATCTAGGGGGCCCCACTTTGTATAACTGGTTGGTGGTTTGGAACATTTGGATTATTTTCCCATATATTGGGAATAATCATCCCAGCTGACAAATATATTTCAGAGGGGTTGAAACCACCAACCAGTGATGATATGTTACATATGGGATATTAGTTGAAACTGTAAAAGCACCTCACATAAAACACACATGTATAATAGTAATGTACGACAGCATTGCGGCTCAGGATAAAAGTGCTGGTCCGCTAGCTTAACGGTTTTGCCCCATAGGTTTATCAGTCTATTTGGGATTATAAGATAACCCCTGCTGAAACCTGAAAATACAGGTT
>Ga0126342_10000939_pt1:12500-37343 | contig 37343 bp, 35 predicted proteins | sample Cyp1metagenome_FD_92528 | JGI IMG/M metagenome (GOLD analysis project Ga0126342, IMG submission 92528) | Coral microbial communities from Lord Howe Island, Old Settlement Bay, Australia - Cyphastrea 1 metagenome | ecosystem: Host-associated > Invertebrates > Cnidaria > Coral ... | reverse complement strand
CCCCCACGGGGGGGAAAAGTGAAAATTCCCTAGCTTGGGGAGCCCCCACGGGGGGGAAAAGTGAAAATTCCCTAGCTTGGGGAGCCCCCACGGGGGGGAAAAGTGAAAATTCCCTAGCTCTCCCACGGGGGGGAAAAGTGAAAATTCCCTAGCTTGGGAGTGAAAATTCTTAGCTTGGGGAGCCCCCACGGGGGAAAACCACCCTTAGCCCCTCTCACGGACCGAAATAAACCTGCGGTGTGGGCGGCCACCCCACGCGAAGCGGGGTGAATATTATCATAACACTATAAATCCTGTTACTATCATAACCCCATTATGTATGCTACCATTATTAATCATAGGCCCATTGTGCATTATCTTTGGGCCTATTTTAACACCAGAACTCAACTCCGGCTTCGCCTTCGGGTCCCAGGTGAAAAAGCGAACCTTTGGCAGCGAACTCTTCATCTCTTGTGCTCGTTTCCAGCCATGAAACTGGAGGCCACCGGTAGTGGGGGTACCCTTTAAGTATTAGTTTATGTCTATTGGAGGAGTAGCCCCCTAATTAATAAACCATGGTTTATTAATCCGGGGTTGACATTATCCTTGCTGATGTTGCTGATTCGAACCATAAAACCGCAATGGGAATGCCGTTCTTAGCCAGTATTGAATGACATTGAACGGATTTCGAACACGAAAAACTGCTGATTTGAAATGTCGTACGAACATGTGCTGAATTTGAGTTGGGAACGCGTACAAAAATAATCCCATCCCCCTAATATTACCCAGTCAGATCTGGTTTCATCCCCACATTCACCATGGTTTCTGGAGGGTGTTAACCATATGAATGGGGGATCGGATTAAGATGAAGTGATATGAAATGGAGGTTGCACAACAGATCGTCAGATCGTAGTGGTCTTTGTACCACCTCATTGTGACAAACTTCCAGCGGCCCCCAACCTTTAGTTAACACAAGGTTCCAGCGTAGGTGATATCCTCTGTTAGTCAAACTATACCAGCTGTAAAATCCCGCGAACATTGCTGAAAAGAACATGTCAATGGATGATCATACAGCAACTGGCCAGATTGCATTTTTGGATAGGTAGATCAATATTTCATGCGGCAACCACTTAAACCCCCCTCTTGATGTTGGTTTTACACGGTTCATATCTTCTCTCCTAGCCTAACTATTTCAATGATGAGCCATGTAGGTCAACAAATAGGGTTTTGGAACAATGCTCATATTTACCATCTGGTTATTTAACATAGCCATGGAAAATCCCTTAACTGGAGGTTTTAAATGGAAAATCATCTGTAAATGGGCCATGGTTTCCATGGCTATGTTAAATAACCAGAGGGTAGTTCAAAAAAATATATCTCCCAATATTTCGCTCAACAATCTTCTCCTACGGTGGATGGTTGCGAAATCCTGCAGCACCAAAAGGATGGTTGAAAAGCTACAAACAATCGGATGTTTACCAGCTATCAACTGGTGCAGAGTTCCTGCAGGAAGATGCTATCAGCCTGAGCAGCGGCATCAGCGCCTGTGAGTGACTCGCTGAAGTTTACCAAACACCGGGTGCAAGCTGAGTTCCGATGGAACTACCCTAATTGTTGTTGGGAGGTTTTGGGAATTTTAGAGGGATATCATGGGATACATATATATATGTAGGCAATAATGAATGATACCCACTGGCAAACATGGCTAGCCGGGAAATGTTCGAACAAAATAGAGGTTTCTAGCTGGAAATATCAACGCTGTTCCAGCAAGCCACATTTGATGAGAAGGTAAGCTGTAGGAATCAGGGGCCCCAACCGGCACTGGTGAATAGACCGAGAGTGAGGACTTCACCGATCGGGCCAATCGGGGTGTAAGTTATAACCATCAACGATGGGCTGTTGTGGGGATATCCCACAAAAAAAAACAGGCGAAACCACGGCAGGGTTGCAACTGGATGGTTCGTCCCAGGACTCTCCCAACGCAGGGTGCAGGAGGATCCTGTTGCGGGATGTTGGAGAGGACTTGAAACATCCGAAATGACAATCTTCTGGGGAATATGAGTGTTTTCTCCAGGTGCAACTAACTTTGAGCTAACTCTACAGTAACTTTGTAACTTTGAGCGAATCTTGGGGTAACTGTACTTGAAATCCCACTTTAAAACCAATTGACACGTATCCATCTCCAGATTCTACGAGGCAGGGCTGCTTGTGGCAGCTGGCGCACCACTTCTGGTCCCGCGGATGGACAGATGCTGCGACCTTTGGCGATGTGGTCAGCGCCTGCGAAAAGGTAGGGGTTGAGGCTACCCTATTTTCAGAGAAACCCATATTTCTGGTTTTAATGGTGATTTAATAGTGATTAATGGTGATTTGTGATTAATGGTGATTTAATAGTGATTAATGGTGATTTAATAGTGATTAATCGTGATTTCATGGTGATTAATGGTGATTGATGGTGATTTAATAGTGATTAATGGTGATTTAATAGTGATCAATGGTGATTTAATGGTGATTGATGGTAATTTAATAGTGATTAATGGTGATTGAATAGTGATTAATGGTGATTTAATAGTGATTAATGGTGATTTAATAGTGATTTAATGCTATTTAATGGTATGTAATGATATGAGGGTTGAGGCTACCATCTGTTTTTCTCATTCATAAAGCCATTGAATTGTATGCAATGGTCACCTGATTAGTTACTTAATTTATGGTGTTGTTTTGTTGGTTTGCAATAATGGTTATTTAAGTACGATCACCAGAATTATCGAGAACGGCATACCTCAAATCCAAGTCATGGCCATAATGTCTCGTATATTTAGGTAGAGATCTAATGATATTGAAGGATAGCGATGATGATATGTCAACGATATGTTGGGTATGGGTCAATACCTGAAATAGCCCTAAAGTTGGATTGTTCTTCACATGGCCAAAAAAAAACACATGTGTTTTCTGTGATATGAACTGAACTACTTGGCAGAAGGGCTTTGACCTATCGGTCCCGGGATTCCATGGCTGTGATTTGAGAATATGTAGGTTTCCTGAAAGGGGGATATCCCCAAGACCATAGCTTTCAATACAAAAATGATCGAATGGCTTGGATGAATTGGGGGTAACCCCCATGACTTTGGGGAAACCTCAATATCCCACAGGATGGGGCACCCCAGTGACATGTTTGTTGGTTTATAACCCCATCTAAATATAGTGATTTTGCGCATCATACACTATTGAAACTATTGTTATTATACTTATGTTCACCAACTTAGCGTTCACGAACTGGGGCCCCATCCTGCAGGGGTATCTGGGTTTTTGTCATCGGTTTTTCTCCAGTTCCAGTTCTGGGATGCAATTGCACAGCGCAGGAAGAGACTCCATTGGTGTCGCGCGCTGGCCTCACACAATGACAGGGCGCTGTGCCGGGAGCGTTGCGATAGGTTGCCGTAGCATGTCTCAGGTGATTTAACGGTTTGCGAACTGGTGATGTTCACCATTTCTGATAAGTAAATACGGCTAAATCATCCATAAGATCATTTTCCATAGCTGTGTTAAACAACCAGAGGGCATCTGTAGATGATAACTTCACTCGAAAAAAATGTGTCTTGTGCCTATTGGACTTTGAGAGTGCATACACCAATGCCAGTCATGGACAGCCATTGAATATGCACTTTTTTTGATTAAAATCCTTGCGACTTCAGGAGATTTTCAGGTGTTTCATGCTGGAATTCGTCAACGTAACTCTTGAATTTCCACACGCGGCTTCCAGTTAGGCTTTTGGGGATATGTGTGGATTACTATCTCCCAGGGTGCCCTGAAAAGTACAAGAAATCGCACCTGATGTGTACAAGTTTCGGCTTCAAAAACAAAAACTCGTGCCAATTTCAGTGACCATGGTACTGAGCAAATCTTAATGGGTTTTACCCGGGGAGACTGGTCCAACTGCCACCTGAGCCCACTGGAAGCCCACTGGAATCACACCGTGGCTCGGTGGGCGTGCGTCGCCACGGTGCGAAAAAACGAAGAAACGCTGCGTGGGCCGGGGCAGGTGGTGACAAAGAAATCGGAACTTAGCTGGAGTGGACTAATGTACATTATGTATATATGTATATTTGGGACACATATAGCTATTCAGACAAACTGCCAAACTGTATGTGTATAGCATATATCCATGTATATGTGCATATGCATCAGATATAAAGCTAGGGAAATATGTGTATATATATATATATACGTGTAGGCTGATTTTATTGCCTTGACAGATTACGGAACTCGAGCTGCTGGTCTCGGTGACCAAGGGAATGGGGAATAACATACAGGGTGCCATCGTTGGGTGAGTTGAACTATATGCCAGTAATTGGTTCATCACATCTTGGACATCAAGTTTTTTAATTCTACAGCCCATTGAAAATCCCATTTTTGCACCCATATATATATATATTATGCATTTCATATCATATATATATATTTATTTACAACCTATTCAAACTGGCCGAAGTGGCACAAGCGACTGGCTCTGGCAACGACTATTCTCAGGTGCTCTCACATTGGGCATCTCTGGAGGTCTCAGCGCTACTGGTCAGACCAGGCGGAAAAGCAACAATTCGATGTGGAAAATCCCAGCGTTTCTGTTGATCATTTTCCGGAAACCATTGGTTTTCCACATCTAAGCCACATCGATGTTAGTTTACCCTAGGGTAATAGTTCATTTCTTAAAATTCATGTCGAAATGGACTTGTAATTTGGGATTTAGAGTTCGGTTTTATGGATGGTAGTTTGAGATGTGTTCGAAATTCTTTCGGTGAGTCGAAGGTGGATGGACATATGTATATATATAGATATAGATATAGATATAGATATAGATAGATAGACGGATAGATAGATCGATCGATAGATAGATATACACACACAGACACACATACACCGCAAAAAATGTTTTTTTACGCTTATATACCCCAATTTATGACAATGTTAAGTCGAAAATGATGATAAAACTATGGGATGTTGAGAGTGCATACATTTAAGACCGGTCGATGTTTGTCTCTTTGCCAGCAACCAGACGCAGAGCTTCATGATATGCCGACAAGAAAGACTGTTCAACCGCACGCTGGATTTTGTTAGTCACTAGTAGGATATCACAACCGTAATTTCATATATATATATATGTAGATATATATGTAGATATATACCCTCTGGTAAATAAACATAGACCCTGAAAATCACCAATTTTTAATGGAAACTAGTCTTCCAACCCCTATCTGCCAGGGTCTATGTTAATTTACCAGAGGGTATATATATATATATGTAGATATATATGTAGATATATTATGTAGATATATTATGTAGATATATAGAATTTGCATACATGCATCATCAGATTGTATCTCTATCCACCATCTCCCTGGAACAACGCACCCTCAAATCATCACAAAATCCTCACAAAATAGGTCTACGAGATCGACATCAACGAAGTGCTGCGCAACAGGCAGGGGCTAAAACTGGTTTTGTTCCGTGACATGATCATCATTATACACTCCATTCTCATGGGGAAGATGAAGAATCATTAACACAATCATTGAAGATCATTAAATACTATTTATATATTCAAGATCATTAGATATCATTAAATACTATTTGACACTAACACGATAGCTTAACAGATATTAATACCCCATTAACGATCATTAGATCTACCCGACGACTCACAGCGCGCAGGTTGCGTGTGGCCTCTGTATGGATGGACGAATACAACACGAGCCTCGGCACCGATACCGGTGGTGCTGCTGTTGGTGGATATTTTTTTAGGGACAACCATAGGAAAACCATAGGAAAATGGAGGTTTACTCTCTGGTAATTTAAAATAGCTATTGAAAGTAGCCCATTTATAATTGATTTACCTATTCAAAATGATGAGTTTCTATAGCTATGTTAGTTTACCAGAGGGTAGAATATGTACAAGGACTTTAATCAGGAAAAATCTTGGAAATTGATAGATGATGGTTGGTTGGCGTTTGTTTCGAGGGTTGGACTATCCAATATATTTGGGATTATCATCATCCGCTATGGGGATTCCTTTAAGCAAGTATAATAGAAGGACGTGTCTATGATTCTATGAGGGTGCATTTTGTGAATTTTCCCCTGGTATAAATATTCTACGTCATATACCTTCATATATCATCGTACATCTTCGCATATCATCTAAGACACCATGATTGCTAAATATTGAAGATATATGATGGCAGATGATAGTTGGTACTGTTGCTACTACTAGTTATATAGATGGTACGATATCTAATCCCTTCCCCCTAATATTAAACGGCCCCAAGAAACCATCCTAAAAAGGAGGGATATGTAGGGAATAAAAAGCCAATGTTGTTGACCATAGAATGGGGGTGTTTCATATTAGGACGATGGGAATTCCATCTAGACACTAGATCTCTGTTTGATATATCATATACTACTATTTGATGAATGATAATTGAATGATATACACAACATATCACCACCACCACCACCATCATCATCATCATCATCCTCATCCTCATCATTTTCTGGTTGATGAAAAATATCACAAAAATATGAATGATTATTATTATATGTATATATACATATACATATACATATACATATATTAATATATATATATATTATAATATACATATACATATTTAATAAATGGTATATACGGTACTTGATGGGTACCGCCGCGTCGCAGTTTGGTGCAACTGGCGTCACCTGGGCTCTTGGATGGTCGCAGCGTTGGAGATGTGACTCGACAACGGCGGTAACGCAACCGGCAACCTGGGCTGGGCGGTTTCCAACCATCAAAAATGGTGGTTTGACCATGGGAAAATGGTGATGTTCCCACAAAAATCAGGGTTTGACCAAGAGGATGGGAGATTTTTTGTTATGAAACAAGTGGTGATTTAACCCAGAGTCTATAGAGATTCAAGCACCCAAAATTCAATCTGATATGGGTATATCAGCACGGGTAGAGGAAAGCATCCAGCAAAAAAATCGAACGTAACCAAAAATTGAGGGTATCATGGGTCTGGGTCACCAGTGAATTCGTTGGTGGTTTCAAATGTTGCCGACGTTGTCCATCCCAAAAATGGCAAGCTGATCCAAAAGCATTGACCGAGAACAAGTATTGGTTATAGTTGCAGGCATGGACCTTGGCCAAGAAAATCCTTGGATACAGCTATCATTAGGCAACGTTTATCCATATTGTGGGATCTAAGGACCTATCTGGGACGGTCCGTTGCCCAGTACGGCGATCAGATAGACACTCATAGTTGAATCTAGTTTGTGAATTGGATTATTGTGATTAAACTATGGTTTATATAGATTTATACTATAATTTGTACATAGTGATTAATCTGATTAATCTCTGTTTTAATATAGATATGCACCATTGATGTGATCCCCATCACCTAGTGTGATCTCAGTTTCGCAAGCGCGGTCAGCATCCACTCGAAAACTGGCGTTTGTCCGACAAGGTCACAACTAATTAAGGAATGCCAATCCTGAGAAATCTTAAATTTACCTATCTGGAAGTTTCCATAAATGGGAGAACCCCTAAGTCATCCGCTTTTATAGTATTTTCCCTTATATAAACCATCCATTTTGGGGTATCCTCATTTTAAGAAACCTCCATCTAGGCTCTTTTTCTGAAGGATTTTTTCTGAAGGAACCTGTTACACTAGCCATGGAGCAAAGCCAGGTTAGTGCTCGAAAAGCTCTGCGTGAGAGGTGCATACCAGTCCTGGTGGTGACAAGCATCTTCTGGGGATGGCTTAAAAACTACCAACCAGTAGTTTTTCTTGATGTATAATAATGGGTAAAATATGGTAAAATGGAATTGATCTGCTATTCATTACATTCATGTGGGATACATCCGTATGGTCCATACCCATTGCTCTATCCCATTCTATGCCCATAGTGGTTCTTTGGCAACCCCATTAAAATGGACAAACCTAGATATCTTGGGACGCATTAGTATATCCCCTTTGAATCCCCATGATGTCCTTATTCTCATAATAATTGTAAGTATGGAAATAGTGGCCAAGATCATCATTGTTGCAATTCTTGTCTTTTGCTATGATATCCCCATTACCATTAATCATTATTATCTAAGATATTAGCCAATCGAGATGCTTAGGGCTTCAATGGTGCTTCAATAGGGATATCTTAATGCCCCACAGCCAATCCCCGGCAGATGGGCCATTTCGGGTCCCGAAACTGCAGGTGCTGTACCATATATATAAAGCTATATCTTGGGGGTATATCCCCTTCCATAGGCCTCATGTCCTTATACCCTCTAGCAAACATACAAAAAGCTATTGAAAATGGCAATTTATAGTGGATTTACCCATTAAAAATGGTGGATCTTTCCATAGTTTTTTGTATGTTTACCAGGGGGTATATGGTAGGTACCTCCAATAAATCGCGCCTCAAATGTACATTGAATGTCTGGCAGATTGGGCTGCAAGAGCTTCGACTGGTACATGGACAACGTGGCCACTGAGGCGCCGTGTCTTGCGGCAGTTTTTGGGATGGGTGGAAAGTCAAAAAAAAACGCTGGAAATAGTAGTTCAATAGATTGAGCTAAGGTCAAACTGGAAAAACTATGTCAAAACTATGCAAACCTTTAATTTCTTATTTTTCTTTGCCATCGGAATAGAGGAAGCTAACCAGCTCAAAAATTGAGCTTTGCAGGAGAGAGGCTCTGAACAATCTTCCCAAGTTTGGATCTCCAACTAATTTCATCTACGCATCTGTAAGATTTGCTGTATACTTCGGTGTCGCTCGCTACATGTCGCTACTAAGAACCCCCGCTGCCAGCGCCTTTCACCACTCTTTCGCGCGTCAGATCTATGCTCCGCGTTTGTCACCCGTGGATGCGGGCAGAGGCGACGGCATCGAATCATGATCTGGGACAATTATTTGGATCAATAACTGGTTGGTGGTTTGGAACCATGGAATTTTATGATTTTCCATATATTGGGAAGAATCATCCCAACTGACGAACTCATATTTTTCAGAGGGGTAGGTCAACCACCAACCAGTGTTGATATATATGGGCGACCCCAAAAAAGATAGAAATTGTGTTTCCAGTACGATGTAGATGATCATTTGCGCTTAATTTCAAAACAATGTGTCTATCTTTTTGGGGTTACTATAATGGTAGGATAGTGTGAGAACAGTGGGAGAATGATCGGACATAATGTATGTGTATATATATATACATATGTATGTGGTATGCATGCATATTATATCCAAAATCCACACATCATCGAACATCTGGCATTGTCATGGGAATAAACGCAGTGGAATTAGCCAACCATTGTGTATGGGAATATGATGGAAAAGGTCGTGCCCCTATAGCTAGATGGGGTTATAAACCAGCTTAAAACTAGGGGGGCATCACCTTGTAATACCCAATATATCCCAATATAGCAAATCATCGCGAGGACCATAGGGATGCGTCTTCCATTTGAGTCTTCCATCTGCTGTTTGATGAATTGATCCATGGCCATGTATTTTTCTCCACAACTGACAATATCATGAAAATGCCTTTAATAGTATAATAGTGTGGCCACCATACTATTGATGACATATTTCATATTAATGGTGGTCATTTAGTAGTTACCACACATTGGTGACATAATAACAACCATGAATGACATAAACTTCACGTCATATTTCACCACTGTGGCATTATTTGAACCATATCCGCGTTCGGTTTGGGCTTACCACATCCGAGGTGGATCGAATCGGGATAGCTCCCAGGTCATCAAATCCATCGAATCCATCGAATCAAACTCTCTGATAAACATTTTGAAAATGATCGAGGATTAGAATAGGGATATGTTCAGGGATAAGACAAGATACCCTCTGGTAAACGTTTACAGTAAAAACTATGGAAAATCCCCGTATGTTTAATGTTGGGTAAATCAACGAACTAAATGACTAAAAACTGTCCAGGTCGCTCTGTAACAGACCAGAGGCTCCCCAATATCAAAGTCGGTGTCACCTCCAAGCTCCAGGTAGCCTCCGAAGTCCGGCGATCCAAGTTTCAGCCATTTTTTGGGCGTTCAAAGGATGGTAAGTATTAAGGCATAAACAAACCATTAAACTGCGATGAGAATAGATAGAACAGTCAGCCTTGAAAAACATGATGAATTATCAATGATTCTGACTATATTCAGAATATTCTCAGGAAGCTATTATATGCTATTATATTATAAGGCTATTGGATGGTGATGAATAGTCAGTATCCCCAATGATGCGTTTTAAAGATATGGGTTTTCCCCCATCATATTCCATTGAAAAAAATGACAGAGTGAATGCCAGTGAACTTCGGCTTCAAAGAGCATGCTTTCACCCAGCAGTCACTGGAGTGATGGTTCGGAAGGCTGTCCCAGAATCGCCTTACAATTTGGGAGTTCATCGAGAATCATGTCATTTGTGCAGCTCTAAATTTCAATCCTGGGTGTCTTTTGAATCCTTGGATAATATCCTTAGCACTGCTCATGGCAGCGCGACTCGTGGGTTTGAATGTTGAGCGGGCATGAGTGGCCACTATCAATGATTTTGCAGCATCAGTGAAGCCGAAGTTCTGTCTTGTTTCGGGGTCATGTTGAATACAGTTTGTCAATGGACATTTGCACATGTCGAATCTAGTCTGGAAACGGCCAGGAGTTTGAATGGCTGACCTTCTGCTCCTTCCTAGTGGAATATCAAGCTTACTGGTTTTGCTTTCCCCATTTCCAGATGATGATCCAACAGCCATCGAGGTCTGAACATGCAGGCCTGCGTGGATACCAAGATGCAGGACGCTCGGATGAAATTCGCGGTCGCCACCTGGCTCAGCCATGGGCCAATCAACGAACTAAATGGCCATGTTCAATATCTATGTAACAAATTACCAGAGGGTAAACATTAAGGACGTGAAGAGGACATAAAAAAGACATGGGCGCATCTGCTTTTGAGACATCCCCCTTGCAGCAAGATTGCAGGATATGGTGGGTGCCCGTGTGGGAGCATCACCCTGCAAGAATCAGTTCGGCAACCAGGAGACGACTTTGGGCTGTCTCCTAATCATTTCACCTGTTTCGCAGTTCATCTTCCAATCATGTTCCAATCATATTCCATCCAAAGTTGAGATGATATGATATGTGTATCTCATATTGGCTCATTACTTCACTGAAAATCGTTGCTTCACAGAATCGTCCAGGAGGTGGAAATCCAGTCCACTGGGAGCATCAGGTTGGGGAAATCCTCGTTTTTTCCCAGCAATCCAGGTTCGATTAGCTTGGAAAACCCCTGTAAATGTCGTTTTTTTTGGGAAAATCATCTAGCGAAATGAGGAAAATGCCAGTGCCATGATTCGCAGAGGGCAATCTGGTGAAGTTTTTGAGGTGCGGCTGGTGCTGATTGGTACCATTCGCACCCAACCATCCAAAACATCACGAAAGCCATTAAAATACTGGGTTCATTCATGTCCATAGTGGAAAATCTTTGGATTTTCAGTTGACCATGTTGCCCTCGTTGTTGCCCTCGTTGTTGCCGTTGTTGCCTCGGGGATTTCTGATGTCAGGCTGCCTCTCACCGGCTTTTGTTTGGGACTCTCCAAGGCAGCCTGGACGGCCTGGTTTATGGCAGCCTTGTACATGTTTTATAACGTTACAACATGATTAATGTGGATTATAACTATGATTACCATATAATTACATAATTAATGTATATATTGCTATAATTACTATGGATTATAACATATATTACCATAATTATCCATAATTAATGTGGAAAGAATCCAATGAGGCTATCGTTGGTCCAGTCAGAGGTGATTTGACCACCATTTGTAGATCGTTTTCCTGGGAAAACCAGTCAGCTTTTCCACCACATCTTTCTGTCAACGTTTACCCTGGGCTAAGCCAATTGGATATCTCAACGGATTGGTTTTGTTGGGAAAATCTACAGGAAACCATGGTTTTTACCATTAAATATAGGGGGTTCCGGTTAAAATGTTCCCATCATCCAATTCTGTGAATATCGATGTTTCAAAGTCACCTCAGAGCCTCAGTATCCTCAGTGCGCTGGCAGGACTGTCCAAAGAAGCCAATGGAATATGGAGAGGAGCAATGAAGCCACGGCAATCGAAACTTCCCCAGTTGGTTCTCCGTTTGAAAATATCGAGGATCCCTACAATGTGGGGCCCCCCAGTGATGTTTGTTGGTTTATAAACCCCATTAACTATAGTTATAAGTACCATAAACCATAGTTATTGGAGTTATTGGCACCAACTTAGCTATCTAAGGGGGGCCCCACATTGTAACGAAAACTGTTCTTTGTATATTTTTTTTATCACCATTAGCCCCATTGAATGGCCATGTAAAAAGGCTATCCCCTAGTTTCAAACACACAAAAATATCGATGGCTCATGCTGTTTTTTAAGGTTGCAATGTTTCATCTTCGAACGGGTAATCGTCTCAGTTTGAACCTCGCTCTCGATTCGCGGCACGTCATGTGCAGGAACACCTTCGATGTCCCCTTTTGGAAGTTCTCATCTTCAAAGTTTCAAGAAGTCTTGCGCAACGCTACTCTCATTTATAGAGGTGCATTTGTTTTTTTATAATAATCGATCTACATATATATATATATCATTACCTGACAATAAACTGACAGTTCGAAACAAATCACCCTGGGAGCACATAGTGTTGAAAATCCTTTGGTTTTCCCATGGTTTTTGCTTTTGGGACCAGGAGATTCCCACATGCCATGCAGTCCTCGCTGACTGCCGAGGTGCTGCACTACTTTTCCGGGGTGTAGCTCTGATAAATTTGGAAAATCTGTCCATCTGTCCATCCATCCATCCATCTATCTATCTATGTCCATCTACACTGAATGATGGTTTCATTGGAACATGGCTTGAATGGGCAATAGCATGCAATAGCGACCTTACTGGCCGAGGTCACCACAAATGATGGTTGATGCAAGGAATCATCCCAAAATCCCAAGATGATGATGGGGAGTTTGATGATATTCAGGATGACCCAAGACATAATTTTAAAAAAAAAAACATAAAATCCGAAATCCCAAATGATGATTATTTCATTATTTCTCACTTGAAACTTTCATGTCTTGGTTTAGTTCTTTTTGTGGAAGCGATCCTGAGTAAGACTGTAGATGTTCAACAAAATGACTTGTAAGTTTTATAAATGTGTTACAACTGATCCTTAGCATCCCAGATGTGCAATTTGCCCAGATTGTTTGGTGGGAAAACGCCTCCACCTTTGGATCCTTCACTAGGCAAAGACGCTGCGGTGTGGACGTGGGGGCCCAATGGCAATACTCCAATCAGGTGAATGGGGCACGTATTAATAAACACTTCAAATGTTGCTCTGGTTGGTGGTTTGGAACATTTTTTATACGTCCCATTGATATTTTTCAAGATGGGCACATTGCACCACCAACCACTACTTCATCTCATGCACTTTCTGGTGAATTTAAGAATTCTACTAACAGTCGACACATCAAATATGTCACCCTCTTTCCACTGATGTGTTGTGTCCAAGTAAGTCCATGGCGACTGGAAGCCACAAATCAGAGACAGTGCCAAAAAAGTTTGCCGTGAAATGAATGGTCCACTCTTTTTTCAGCAATCCAAAGCGTTTATTTGTAGGACCAGAGCCGTTTGAAATCACTTCTTATCAAGTGTCATCGAGATCTCTTTAGGTCCCACCCAGTGGGAATTGCTGGGCGTCGTTGAAAATGATGGACCCCCATTTTAAAGGCTTGATACCAAAAACAATATGCTGAAGTGTGAATCCACTCAAGTATTGGGCTCAACGGGGGGGGGGGCCATACTACTATCATTATAGGCTCTAAGCCGTCACTGTGTAAGGCATGATGCTAAGGAGAGAATGCTCTCCGGGCAATGGTAAATTTGGTAAATTGGTAAATTTCGCCGCTTTTCGGGCCATGGTAAATTTGGTAAATCGGTAAAGTGGTAAATTTTGCTGCGTCCGGGCAAAGGTATATTCGGTAAATCGGTAAATCTGTAAACTTTAACCTCGTAGTATCATGATACAACAACTTTACGAATTTAGCGTTTCACGGTTTTACCGCCTCTTCCTCCTCACGCTGTATAGTACATTGGTACATTACGCCTTTACGCATTTACCATTTTACGGCTTTACCATCTTCTCCTGTTCACGCTGTCCGCGAAATAACATACACTTACCAATTTACGGTTTTACGGGTTTACGGTAAATTTTGCAAATTTACCAAATTTACCGTTTTACGCTCCGAAAGCGGCATGCTCAGATTGCAAATTTACGCATTTACCGTTTTACGGTTTTACCGTTTTACAGCGCGCCTTGGCAAAAGACGTGCCTTAGACCCGCGCCTTGCGCACAGACACCATCATAGGCTGATTCCAAAGTTTCACAGCCAAAATTCCACCATGAACCATTAAATATCATTAATTGTGTGTGGCAGTCGCCTTCAAATATGTTTATTTTTAATGGGGTAATCATGTAATCATCATCCCAGAATCCTGGTTCCAACAAATGCTGCCATCCCCAGGTGGTCGATAGCTGTGGCCTCACGGAAGGGCATAGGTCAAGTGATGATCCCAACAAGCGAGATGTGCTTGGAGGCACTGACTTGGGACCATGGGATGTTCACTGGGACTTGGGAATGGGATATTTTGAGAGCCAAATCATGGTTGATGTATGGTTGATGTCATTGTCGCTTGAAGCGTTGGTGAATCTTTCAGGACTGTACAAGCAGAAATCAGGACCCTCCGGTGGTTTCAAACATGTATGTGAAACATATACCTGAGATGGTCAGGTAGCTCAACCCAAACAGTTCACCGCATGGCTTCACAGCCCGCGCGACAGTTGCAGAACCACGACTGGGTGCATTTCGACTTGCGCCTGGCGTTGCTCAGCACAGATGTCACAGGTGGCGCTTCTAAAGGGGATTGAAACAACAAAAATGATGAAAAATCGGGGTTTAAACGCATCAAAAGCAGCTAGAGTTGTGAATGTGATAATTACATAGATATAGATATGGATATAGATATGGATATAGATACAGATACTCGTGTCTATATATATATATGTGTGTGTGTGAAAAAATCATGCTGAAGGTAGGTTCTGGTAGAGGGGGTGACCGTATATACATATACACACATACACACACACATATATATATAAGTAAGTAAGTAACTATATATCTAGCAACCAACTGAATAGTGTTGCGTTGATTTATTTCTTGATTTCCCATCTCCCAAAACATCGTGATTATCTCCTAATTGGCGTTCGCATTTCTCGCCGGGGTCGCCAGCACTTGGCACCATGGCCCTACAGCTGAAACTCTGGTCGAGATTAGAGATAGATCAAAAACTAAAGGAAATCCAAAAATCCGATGATATCCGGTGATTGATCATCATTTCCGGCACTAGAATTGCAACTTTAGAACTTTTTGGAGTCCCAACAGCCGAGTCACAGCTGACCTGAGGCCGTGTCGTAGTGCGAAGCTGAGCTTGTGATATTGGGATCGTCATGGCGAAACTCGGGATGTTTACCCCAAAGAGATGGACGACTTGGGCATTACCCTCGGGTAAACATACATAAAACTATGGAAAATCATTTTTTTTTAAACTATAGGTAAATCAACCATAAATGGCCAATGTTCAATAGCAATGTTCGTTTACCAGAGGGTAAACATAGCCATAGAATATTGGGGATTTTAACGGGGTGATGAAGATGTAACCGTATACAACCAGCACTATGGGGCAAAGCAAAAGGAGATGTTTGATCCAGAGGCACTGCGGGTACCCCATTTTTCAGACAAAACCATTCACAAACAGTATCACCTTGCAGATGTTCCCATGTTCATTGTCATGGATTTTGAAGTGCCTTCAGCCTGCTTCTTAGGATTAAAACAGGAATAAACAAGCAAAGACTAAAGCAACAAAAACACAGCACTATTTTGAGAAAAACAAAAACAAATGAAAAAAAACAACAAAACCTGTTAATGCAAACCTAGTTGTTGCAGAAAAAAGCAGGAACAAAAGCAAATAAAGGCACAATCAATTACAAAAATCGGAAAATAGCAAAACAAAAATCGCAGCGGACGGAAACACGCAAACAAGTGACCCTGGTGACCAGGATGTTTCTTAAATTGAAAAACTTGAGCGAAAAAAAGCACGAAAAGCAGAACAGACTTCAACCGGTTGCTCGATCATACCCAAGCGACTGAACCATCAAGCAACCCCTTCCCCGAGCAGTACTGGGTGCAACAGGTTATAGGATGGTTAACAAAATGGCTTGTAAGTTGCAATTTGGTGTAATCCCAATTGATACTTAACTTATAATCCCAAATAATCCAAATATGAAACACCCCCAGAAACATCAGAAACCATCGTCAAAAGTCAGGAAATGACACATATTTGGACATATATATATATATATATTTGGGGTGTGTTTCATAGGGGGCTTGGATTGACTCAAGTTACTAAGGCACTGATGCAGAGGAACAGCTTTGGCTTTGGGTCTGGGCCTGAGATGTCATGGAAAAACATAACTTACCAAGGCCCATCAATGAATGTTTCATTTTATTCTGGAAACCTTTGGATATCATTGAAGGATGGCTAACAATGGTTGGTGGATGATTACCCTCTGGTAAACATACAAAAAACTTTGGAAAATCACCATTGTTTATGGGTAAATCAACTATAAAAGGCCATTTTCAATAAGCTATGTTAGTCATTACCAGAGGATAAACCTCCTATGATTTTCCTATAAATGGGCCATTTCCCATGGCTATTGTTGCTTCATGGCTATTGTAGATTTATAGGGGCTTCTAACGCTGGGAACAGTCACTGGGGCCTCATCTAACGCTACCAGGACGACCTGGTGACGAGTCAGGACTGGATGGGTAGCATGTGAACCATAACCCTCCATAACTTGGGATAGCCCCAAAAATCCCAAAACGATGGAAAAATCCTATGGATCTACAGCTGAATAGAACAGTGACGATGACCTGCAGTGGGATGATTTTCATCGAACAGAGATATGCTGGGCATTTGGTTGTGAAGGTGTGTCTGAACTAGCTGCCATTTGCATTTGTAGGAACAGTTTGTTTGTGCATAGGTTGCATAGGTTGCCACTTTTGACGAGATGACAATGCCTGGTCCATGAATGCAAGTATTGCTTCTCTGGTTTATACATCAAGCTGCCTCCAGTTTCGCTGGAATACCGCCTGGCAATGTAGATATCGAAATGCATTTCACCAAAATATACTTCAAAAAAGAGACTCCATCATACATATGGAGAAGTCCAAACCTACACTGGCCTACACTACTATGTTTTAGGGCGGATGAGCATCCATTTACCATCTAGTTTGATGTTGAAACCCGGGGATTCAGGAGCTCTGATGGGCCAAAGATGTGCCCCAAAGCGAACTCCGCGATGGAAAATGGGGTGTCATAGGTGTGTTATTTTGTAGCGACCCCAAAAAGACCAATTCGGGAAAGTGAACTGATGTAAGTTCCTACTATAAACTAGAATTGGAGAGGATCTATCAATTTCTATCTCAACTTGTGATTTACCAAAAACGCACATGCTAATTTGATGCGGATGGTGCTGCCCAGGGGGGCGGTGAGTTCAATTATTAACAACCGGGGCTTAACCAGCCGAGGGGATGAGATCAACCAAAATGAGGAGTTCACCATGGATTGACGCTGAACGACAACCAATGAATGATGGAAATGGCTGTGTCGAGAAATGTGGTATGCCTGGTATGCTGTATTCTGATATCACCCATTGATGGCAATTTTGATCGATGACAAGAGACTGTCAGGATCTTTTTTAGAAATTTGGAGGATGATTTGTTTGGTAAAATTTGTTATTATTCAAGTAATTTGCTAATTTTACTAAGTCGGGTGATGTATTCTTTTCCCAACGGAACATTCACCATGAACTGGGAATCTGTAGGGAACACGTCTTTATTTGGGGGGGATGCTTCATGAAATCCATGTGATGAGGAGATACCGAGCTGCTGTTATAATTCTTTTATAATTGCTATATCACTATGTTTCTGGACTCATTTCCTATGAAATGTGGCATATCTTTGGGTGTTTTGTCACTCGGCTTTGCGCATCCATTGTGCTGGGGATTCAGGGACCATCCCCGCTGTTTGAGCTGCAGAAATATGTGGCTTCACGGGCCGAGGCTAGTGGTACACCTCAACCCATCCTCCCCAAGATTTGGAACCACCACTACCACCATAGATCTCCCTTTTCAAGGCACCATATGGGTGAACTGCAACGAAACCACGATGTCACCGATTGCACGACCGTCAGGATGGCTAAAAGCTTGAAAAAATAATTCAACGAGACTTGTCAAGGAGGCATACCAGCTCCATAGAACCAACATGAACCAACCAACTAATCATCATTGCAAGCGAGATGACAAAATTCCGATCGAATTCCCATGGAAACTGATCATGGCGCCCAAAGCAAGGCCCGGAAACGCCCGAAAAGCCTTGAAGCACTTGGGTCACTTGGGTGATCATCATACGCAATTGTCTTCACCCCCAATTCATGGCAATGGTCGTGGAGAAAAAGACATGATAAACCAGCAGGTTCCTGGTGATCATCTGATGAATGTCAACCCCGAATCAATAAACAATAAGAAGTCCTCAACAGATTGAGTGGGTTATACTATATATACCCAAAATGATGAGTAGTGATAAACAGTTCTGGGTTCAAATTAGCTCAATGATCAACAGCCTCATCGCAGTGCAGGTGCACCTGGGAAGTACAAGCCACGATTCCAGTGCTGTACACGCATCAGAAGGCTGCCGCAGATTTGACGTATCGCTGTTTGTAGGGTGAAGAATCCCCAAGATAGCTAAGTTGGTTTATAACTCCAATAACTATGGTTTATGGTACTTATAACTATAGTTAATGGGGTTTATAAACCAACTTATAACTGGGGGGGCCCACGTTGTAGGGTGAAGAATCCCCCATGACTTAAACATGAAAATGGATGGTTTCCGAACCATGCCTAATTCTGGTGGGGGTTTATGATGTTTATGATGTTTATGGGTTTGGGCCAAATGAAGTTCTTTGGATGCCTATTGATCTGCCACAGATGCCAGGTGCCAACTGAGCAATGGAATTCCAGATGTTCATGTGTGATATGGATATGTACATATGTCGATATGTATTCTGTATACCTGCAATAGTTATACAGCCCGACTGGTGAGTTCTGCATGTGAGAGACCTCTGACGCTAGAATTGTATTCTTCCTGATGCGGGATCATTTATCAGGACATCATCTATAGTAATCTACAGCAAGTTATCCACCATTGCCAAGCCTTACCCATTGCATACTACTTATAGTCTATCATCCAGCATTGTCTATTCTGAATCATCTGGCAATGATCATTATTACCACTCACCTCTGGTACCCATCAACGACCCCATCATGTATCCTATCATCTTTGATCACTCAAGCCTAACCCCTGAAAGATCCTCATCATTCTACATCATCAATGCACCCATCATTGACCCATCATGTATCATCATGTGATTACCATGTTGCCCGTCATTTTACCCATCATTTTACCCACCCTTTACCCATGTGTAGCCATCCATGTGCCCATGATTTCCAGGTGGCCAAGCGTCCCGTTCACCGCGAGGGCCGGCTGACGCTCCACTTTGGCCGTGCCGTGCTCTGCGATGCCGCGGGGAAACGCCTGGACGAAGAGACGGTGCCACGCCGCGGGACTGGAGGGTCACAGCCAGGGGAAAAAAATGCCACGAAAAAGGATGATTTTGAGATGATTCAAGGTGGCCACAAGAAGATTGTAGCTGTTTTTAGTAGATGTAAGAATAAACATAAGAATAATGATGTGAACCAACCGTTGGAGATTTTGAGCAACGGACGTACGTCTTGAAGCAGCACATTTTTTGGGGATGGAAAGGACCAAACATCGGATATGATGCATGGAACGATGGCCGATAATTGGGTTGAAGATGGCAGACGCACATTCTGAGTGGCTGCTCTTATCGATCAAATGGTTGTCGTCCGTACCGTTTGAAAGGGCTGACTAGAACCAACCAGAAGTTGACCAGCCGAAAGGCCCAAAAAAGAAATGGCACTCCCGATGGGAAAAAAGGAAGAACTTTGGGTGGTCAATGTCTTGAAAATTCTGGATTTTGAGCTTCAAAGATGGTGGTTGGATGTGATGAGTGGGCCAAAACGTATCTCGGAAAAAGCAACTCGCACTGGTAGCCTGAACGCCTCAATTAATATATCATAATCTATCCATAGTTGCTACCCAATAATCTGAGATTGGACAGTTGTCATATTTTCTTGTCCAACCAACACAGAGTCCATGTTGCCAGGTCACAACAGCGCTACTTGAGCAGTTGAAAGCTGGAGAGGAACTGGTCACTGCACCCAGAGAAACATCTGCTGGGTGTTCACCATCATCCGATCTACCTGTCGCACTCCAAGAGTGAATATTTTGGCGTGCCAAACCCTGGCTTCTGTAACAAAGAAAGGTGTCAAAATTATGTTGAAAAGTCCCCATGATTCCCTGTTGAACCACCAAATAGCATCAAATATCATGATCTGGTTGGTGGTTTGGAACATGTTCTATTTTTCCATATATTGAGAATAGTCATCCCGACTGACTAATAGTTTTCAGAGGGGTAGGTCAACCACCAACCAGATAATGGAATATTTATAAGGGTTAATACCCATTATTATCCCATTTGATACCCATGTTTTTTGATATTAATGGTATAATATGACAATTATCGATCACAATGAGATTCTCATGTCTACAATTGAAATGGCCACCCGGTCGGTGCTCAGGATTTCCCTGGGCATTTGCTCTCTCCAGATCCACCTGAGGCAGCGAAATGGGTGCCTTGACATATCGGGGATGGATCAACGGTGTAGCCATATACAGCGGATATCCCACAGAATCCATCCGAATCCCACATATAACTTGGGTATAATGCATAATATGATTGTTACCCACGAACTGGAACGCACCCGCTAGTAATGTACATCCAAGAATCCACCATACCCATACCATACCCTCAATTCATCCGTTGGGGGCCTTCGAGACGAGACCTACTAGCGACTTTGCGTTCCCAAAAAATTGGATATCGTGAGCTATAGGGCTCTCTCACATCAAAGGCACCGTGTACCACAGAACGAAAGGAAACCAATGAGACGTTTCGCAGCCTTGCACCAATCCTATCAGCTGTAGGTACAGTTTTTCATGGGAAAATCACCATTTTTAATGGGGAACATCACCATTTTTAATGGGAACCCTCCTAAATAGCTACCTTCAGCCTCTGGATACGTTGCACCCGATCCCATGGTGTTTCCCAGGCCCTGTCCCGTCTTGCTCCGCCCGTGCCGGCCGCGCCGGCCACGATGCCACAGATGCTGCCGCGAATGCCGCGGCCAGCACAGTGGCGAGGCAGAAACTGGCAGCGCATTTGCAGTGCTCCACTTATAGCCATTGAAAATAGCCCATTTATAGATGGTTTACCTATTAAAAATGGGTGGATTTTCCATGGCTATGTTAAATAACCAGATGGTATATAGAAGTCCAGTGTGTATGTATATACTGCATGTATAATATGTATATATGATTATATATGTTTAGTTTGGTAACAGTACATAATCATATAGACACAGATGTATACACACATGACGCGTTTTTTCATACGAACTGCTGGCATGCCCCGCAGGCCCCGCAGGCCCTGCAGAGATCGCCATAGCATCGAAGAGGTTGGAAGTGCTGATGGGTCTGTTACCCTCTTGTTCTCCGTGGGGAACTGGAAAATCACCTATAAATGGGTAAATTATAGATGATTATAATGGTTTATAATGGTGATTTTATAATGACCCATTTATAGATGATTTATAATGATGTTAAATAGGTAAATCATCTATAAATCCATCTATAAATGGGTCATTTTCCACAGCTATGTTAAGTTTAACATGGGTATGTTTTAATGCAGATATACCTTGTAGTTATTGTTCACCAACCGCAAATGGGGATGCAATGGGAATGCTATTTTAACCAATCACATCTAGGAATTTCAGAAGCCAAAACCTCAGACGTCCTGACTCTAGGCTTTCGAACGAGATAATGATGGTACATGGTATCAATGGTATCAATGAGCTCCCCCCAAGAGTCATCAGTTTTTGTTTCAAAGTTTCACTGTTGGACTATTGGACTCATAATTTTGAGCCATATCATGTAAAGATTTGTCGCCGCGCTTTTTTACCGAGGAGCTGCCTGTGTGTTTCTGTTTGACTCGCTCATTGCTCAGGTTCAAACGTCCGCGAATCCTTGAGGCACCGCCATGTTTACCAGTCTGGTAAGAGGAATGTCCAGGACGTAACTCATGGTTCCCCCAGTCTCGTAGAAATTCAACACCAAGCTGGTCCCAGTTGAAATACATCGAATACATCGAATATGAAATTGGTTTGACGCGTCGCAGCAGAAGGGTGTCCCCCGGAACCCGGAAAACATCGAGATTTGGACAGGTCTCAGTCCCGACAGTCCCGGAGCAGAAAATTGAGACGGAAGCCCAAGAAATAAGTCAAGGCCCCAGGGATCCTGCTGGCAGATCCATATTTCGATGTTGAAAAAACTCAGTTAGTTGCCTTCTGGTTTTAAACAACGTTTTGTGAACTGGAAAATCACCATGTGTGAAGCATCAGTAATATAAATCAGTTAAATCATTTTAACATCTAAGATCTCTTTTCCATCAATATCACTTGTCATATCTTATAAATGAACGGTTATATATATATATATATACATATTGCCAATAATATTGCCATATTTATAATGCTGTATATATATAATACATAGATGTATATATATATATCATCAGTTCATCAGCGGGGCATGGCTGCAGGCGTGGAGCCAGCGGAGATCCAAGAGCAGGCAGCGTTTTTTGTTTTTCTGCGTCGCGTCACGAATCTCCAAAGATCGTGGCTGTAAATAATGGTTTATACAATGGCTGTTAATTGTTAATGGCTCTCAGATGTTATGTTGGGATATGGACCGGAGTTCTTTGATATAATAGGTTTTTTTACTTCAGATATTTGATGCTGGGATTGTTGTTAGATATCTAATCAACAGATCCGACATCAGATATCTCAGATAGCCCTAAAAAAACAAATGTAGGTGATTCAACAGTGAGAAACGCACTCTTTCGAGTTGACAAAGTCAACCATGGGAAGACTTCCTTTGATTCGTGGAATCCGTGGAAGCATGAGCCCAGCAGTGTGTTCACGCCCAGTTCCAGGTGCTCAACTTCCTTCTACAGAAATATGCGGAAATATCTCCGGAAATATCTCCATATTGTTTCCCAAGTTTTCTGGTTTCTCCCATGTTCATCCATTTTCTATTATACACCTAGAGTACTTACAACTTACATCAACTTACAACATTTGCAAATCCATTTATTGGTCGCGTTTCCCGCTGCAACCAGGCGACCCCTTGCCGCAAGGATCTTCGAGGTGGGCGGAAAAAAATTCGACCATCGAAGTTTGAATCGCTGGGAAACCATGGGGTGTTTTTTGGTCATTGGGATATTGATGGTTCTTAAAATATGGGTACCCCAAGTCACCATGAGTTTCAATGCTATAGTTTTGTCTGATTTTGGATGGGTACCCCCTATTTTAGGAAACCCCCATATAACCCGAGATGCTTTAAGAAATATACCAAAGATATTAAGACATAACATGGGATGTAACTATGATACTAGCCATTCCTGGGGATACACCATGGATTATACCCGTCATCAAACATAGCTGGGAGATCCCTGATCAAAATCGAGGTGTATAGCTGGGAAAAGCAACGTGATACCAAGCTATTTGGGAGTGCAGCTGGGGTTAGGACCTGTAACCACTGTTGTAAACCCTCATAAATCGGGAAATATAACCCCTATGATTATACTATAGGCACACTTATAACTGGAACTGCACGCCCAAGTACTGTAGGCTTTTCCGTCGAATTTTCCATAGATCAATCCATCAATATTTGTGTAGAGGACATGTGTGGAGTTATATGTTTCCCATTTGAATGACTAGATAGGTACGGTCATGGTTATCCTGTTAGAGAACAACCCCTACCCAAATTGTGTTGAGCCATTTACTTCTGGAAATCGTTAAGACCTTCCCAATGGGGGCGAAAAACGTGCACCCAAAAAACCCAGACAGTTCAGGTTCCATCTTCAATTTTTGGGTTGATGTCCACTTCAATGCTGAAATGCCAAGATCAATAAATGTCATGCTAGTTTCAGAGCTGCAAAAACTCTCCGTTGAACCTCACCGGTTGCGCCGCTTGGGGTATCTCTCCGCGGTAGCGCCCAGGTATCGGCAGCAGCTTCAAAGCCCCCAGGCGTCGGCGTCAAGATGTAGGATTCGACCAGCAAAATGCCGTGGCTTTTTTTGGTGACCAGCAAAATTTCATGAAGATTGGTAGTTCGGTAGTTCTGAATGGCATTGAAGGCCCAGAAAAAATAGCAGATGTGTAATGATGTGAAAATATTGTTGATTTGTTGATTATTGACCTGCATTGACCATTCAATTTTAGGGGCACAGAATGTTGACCTGTGCCAGGCAAATGTCCTTCGCGATCCCAGAGGCAAAACCGGAGGGGCCTCCGCTGTTTCTCCCCATTGATTTGGATCATGAAATGTCTATTCTGGTAGCGGTTTTGAGACCGGTTCTGAAGGGTACTGTTGATTGAAATAACTCATCTTATTTTCGCAGAGTAGCCAATGCAGTGAAGCTGCTT
>Ga0126342_10000939_pt1:0-7500 | contig 37343 bp, 35 predicted proteins | sample Cyp1metagenome_FD_92528 | JGI IMG/M metagenome (GOLD analysis project Ga0126342, IMG submission 92528) | Coral microbial communities from Lord Howe Island, Old Settlement Bay, Australia - Cyphastrea 1 metagenome | ecosystem: Host-associated > Invertebrates > Cnidaria > Coral ... | reverse complement strand
CAAAATCTGCATCACTCTTGTGGAGCTTGTAGGCCTTTCAAAACTCGAACTGGGCTGACGAGGTTTCTGCGTTTTTTCAAAAAAACACAATAAATCTAAACCTAGTCAGAAATTACATAAAAGATTTATTGTGTTTAGATTTATGTTAGATGTTTTATAAATAACATAAATATAAACACCGTAAATCTACCCTTTGGCAGAATTTCGAAACCCAAGAATCATCTTACTGGACTTGGGCATTGCTTGATCCAATTTCAATGACCTTTGATCATTGATCATTGAGGATTTTTTTATGACATCGGTTCTCCACAAATTGGTGCCGTTCCGATCTCGTCTCCACTCGGTGCGACGCGGGTCTGACTTTGATCGGCCATTGATGGGAATGTGGTTGGAATTCATTGGGTTTACAAGTTATATGTTAATATTGTGGATGTGGTTTACTACATTCACATTATGAAAACGATGTGTTCCTCTATCTTTGATAATGGTTGAATCCTCGATTTATGAATCGACCATCCACCAGCATAGCCGAGCTCAATACCGAGATTGTTGAAGCAAGTGCCGTGAGTTGAATCAATCTACACTGATGATTCAACTTCACATACATCTTTATTCATGGATTTTACTGGATTTTCATAGGTTTTCATGGATTTTCAAAGGATTTACTTGGTGAATTCATAAGTCAATCCCAGGCATTTTCGAAAAAACATTGATGTAGCTCCCAGGCCAGAGCATCGAAAGAAGCTGATCTTGAGGCCGGGGAGGAATGCCAGGGGGTGCTTTGGTTGACAGGTAAACCTTGAGGTAAACCTTGGATACTTTGGCACCTGTTTTTTGGGGGGATATTTACAAACCAGCTACAAAAAGACGATGCCTCGGCGACCGAAGAAATGCACCACGGTAGTGATATTAGTGTAGCCAGGCATTCACCCAAATGATGTCAGATATGAAATAGACGTGGCTCTCAAACGTGCTGTTTGTCATGTTGCGTCACACTGAGTGTGACCCCTTGAACCAATGCATATATATATATACATAGATATAGATATATGTAGATATATAGATAGATAGATCGATCGATATATAGATATATAGATATAGATATATATATATATATATATATCTAGATATACATGGAATTATCATGATCGATCGCAATCCATCCCCATCAACCAGCCTTTTGAGGAGTGTCCCATGGCGTAGTTCCAGGGCCTCGCAGTTTGGTTCCAGATTTCGGGCAATTCGGGCAGAGCGCATGGAGGAGTTGCAGACACCCTTCAAGCCGCAGATCCTTGGTGTGGAAAAAAGATCCTTGGATTCAGATACTTTGTGAAAACCAGGGCGAAGCCACGTGGCTTTTGACGCGTCCCATGAAGCTGAAAACACTTTCGCACCAGCTTCATACGAAGGGATGGTCATCCCCGGGATATACCAATTGTGCAATCCTATCGGTGTGGGATGGCCTCCATTCACGTGTTTTGACCATGGTCACGTGCGATAAAAAAGGATCGCCATGAAACTATTGAAAGCACCAATGATCAGCAAATAGCTCGGGGGGTCTCGAAAATTTCTGGAAGCCTCTCTATAAATCCTATGAATACTACTATGAATACTACTATTTATATATATATATATATAGTTATTTGCAAATCATAAACAATGGTTATTGGAGTTATGTGGACCAACTTAGCGATTTCGTGGCCGCCGGTGGGGCCCACATTGTAGCTAATTTCGGATCTCGGTGACATCCTGGAAAGGTATGTCCCAGAATCACAGGAAGTCTTCAAAATGCGTAAATCATCCAGGATGGGGCCCCAGTTCGTTGGCTAAGTTGGTGAACATAATCATAATAACAAGTTGGTGTATGATACTTAAAGAACTCTCTTTAGATGGGGTTTTAAACCAACAAACATAACTGGGGGTCCCATCCTGTCCCCCATAGAGGTTTATGAGGTATACCTCATGAAAAGATATGCCCAACTTACAGGATATAAGAGGATTGTTCCCTAAGCACGGTTGCAGGCTATTGATGTCACAGCTCATTCCTCAGGTTCTGGACTAGGCAAGCGAGGGAAGCGAAGGAACCTCACCCCGCAATGCTGGAACTTCCAGTGCCAAGTGAGAAGCCCGAAGAGCTCTTTGTTGCTGGACCGCAAAAAAACGTGAACCAACTGGATGGGCATTTCACCCATCATTTTTTGGTGCAGCGAAACATGGGGAAGATTCGCAAACAGTGGTAAACCAAGTGGTGACGGAATATCTACTAACCGGCTTTTAAAATGCAGGGCATTTACCATTGGATTTGTTCAATGGTGATTTGAGCGCCGAAAACTAGGTACCGTAGGAAAATGGGACCCTATGAATTTAGTTGGTGTTTTTGAATATGTGGGTCGAAATTGGCCTGTAAGTCATCTTTCACGGGGTGTTTTCTCGCCATCAAACCATCAAGTGGAGAAGCTTTGGATATCCAGTCGTGAACTCTTCATAGAAACCACTTACTGATAGTTCCAATCAATCAACTCCACTGAGAATGAAATCCCTTCCACCCTTAATATGGTTTACAGATGTTCAACCAGCGGTTTGAGAAACAGATGGAGGTCCTATGGATCCCAAGGCTGAAGATCCATTGCCAGATGTTGCGACGACCTTTGATCCCATGCCTCAGGCCTCCAATCGGATGGGGAGAAATATGTATATATATATATATATATGATTCCAGATATATACATTTTAAAATATGTTTAATCTATATTAATTTATATACATATACATATACATTGAGGGCCCACCATCAAGAATGCATTTTTCATATGCGGATGCGGCCCCAAAAGCGGGCCCTGGTGGCAGCGCCGTTTGAGCACATGCCGACTGACAATTCTCCATTAAAACCCCATGTGGACAAACTCCAAGGAGACCACGCTACCCGAAACTATTGCTCCTCAAACCCGCATGTAAATAAAGGATCACGCCGCTCCCATCTGCGATTACGCCCTTCCCATCTGTGATTACGCCCCTCGTACGTCCGATTACGCCCCTCCAACCCGCAAGCTACTTAGTCCTTCCCATCTGTGGCTTCGACCCTCGTACGTCCCGATTACGCCCGAGCTCCAACCCGCATGTAAAGAAAGGATTGCGTCCCTCCCATCCCTGGTTATGCCCCTCGTACGTCCCGATTACGCCCCTCAAACCTGCATGTAAATAAGGGATTACGTCCCTTTTAGCGCTTTGTCCGTATACTGTACATTCCAAAGCGCGCGGACGGGATGCACGGCAACAATTGCACGCCACACACTTCTCCCAAGATGCACGCAGAACAGCTTGCTGACAAAAGCGTTGTAAAGGCGGCATGCTGCCAGAGCGCAAGAGGTTAGCATGGCTTCTTGCGGCCCCGGAAGGACCCTTTTCACTGATTCAAAACAGCTTCTGCGCCATGTCCCCTCATAGCATTATACGGATGTGTGTGTCCATGACGGCTTGCATTGCAGAAGGAAGGCTGGCGCCAGCAAATGGACGAAATCCGGGCATCAGGACCGTCGAGCAGCTCCTGTTTGCTCTTTCGTGGGGCCAAAAACTGGCCCCAAAAACGGGGCCGCAATCTTGCCGGAAGAAGGAAAGGCTTCCACAATGGCGGCCCCGTTTCTGGGACCAGGGTGTTGCATACACAGTCAGCCGTCTCTGCGTGCAGTGAGTAGCGGAGACTCTGGAACCTTTCGTTTGCTTTTCTGGCAATGGGCTTGACAAAGCCTCACCCAAGTTTCACAGTGTACATTTACAAATACATTTACATATACACATAAAATTTCATATACATATACATTTACATATAATATATACATACACATATATATATATATCTTTCTTTCTTTCTTTCTTTCTTTCTTTCTATCTATCTATCTATCCATCTATCTATCTATCTATATCTATCTATATCGATCTATATCTATCTATATCTATCTAAATCTATCTATATCTATCTATATCTATCTATATCTATCTATATCTATCTATATCTATCTATCTATCTATCTATCTATCTATCTATCTCTATCTATCTATCTATATCTATCTCTATCTATCTATATCTATCTCTATCTATCTATCTACCTATCTATCTATCCATCTATCCATCTATCCATCTGTCCATCTGTCTATCTGTCTGTCTATCTGTCTGTCTATCTGTCTATCTGTCTGTTTATCTATCTACCTAATCTATCTATCTATCTATCTATCTACCTACCTATCTATCTATCTATCTATTTATTTCCGTGTCTTTTAGTTCTAACTGTATATGTATATATGCATGTATAGGCATAAGATAACTATGTACGCAGGTGTTTTTCAGAAATGCGGGAAATCCTCGATTCGTCACAGTGCAAATCCCAGGAGTCGCTGGCAATGATGTCTCTGATGAGTCAAAGGAGCAAACAGGACCCACGCTCCTCCTTCTATGCCTTCACTTTGCCACCAGGACTGCTAGGCCGTGAGGTGCAAAAACGGTGGTGTTGTTGGTCTCTGTCCATGTCTTTCAAAGTTTGAAAGAGTCTGAAATTGTCACCATAAAAGTCGCGTCAATCCACATGACATTCCCATTCTACCTCCATTACCTCCATTACATCCCACTAATGTCACCATGTTTGCCATGTTTGCCGCTGGGAACCCAGGGTGCTATCCTGGGCAGGACTTCCCCGTGGTGAATCCACAGCACCCAATCGTATACTACACGAAAACTCACAGCTCGGCTTACAGCAGTCACTTGGCAATTCGGAGAAACAACGGAATTCCCAACGTGATTACAACGGAATGACGGAGGGTTTTGAACAAGCTAGATTGCCTTTGTTGATTGCGATTTGCTATGCTGCATCTTGTTTATGTGAGGAGCAACATGCTCTAAGTACAACATTCGCGATTTTCTGCTGTACATTGCGTTTGTCCTGTGTTTAGATTGCCTTCCAAAGAGTTTGGATCGTACACAAACGCACACACGTTCTGGATCATGCAGTATTGAATCTGATCATGCGCGTGTGGATCAGATACGATGAAGTGGGTCAGCAATCGACGGATACACATGGATACATAATGCATAGACACACATGTGGATGCATGCTAGATACATGGATGCAGGTACGAATAGATGGAAAGATATGACAGATAGAGATTCATGCATTAGTGGAAAGAGTGCTGTAGATGAGCTTGGGAATATTAGAGTAGATCTTGGTACTTTCAATCATGCTGAAGATAGTTTTGGACACATAGACAGAGGGGCAAGAAAAGATGCCACAGATAGGCTTGTTTTCCAGGACAAATATGCACGTACATAGTATATGTACGTATACAGATACATATTGTACGTATAAAATGTAGTGCAACGTAACGTAATGCAATGGAATGCAATGTAACGTAATGGAAGGCAATGTAATTTAACGCAACGAAAATGCAAGGTACATGTAATGCCAGTGTAGTGTATGTATATTTTGCATTATTTTGCTGCGCTCAGATCCGCCCTCGCCGGATTTGCGCCCAGGTTCATGCACGCGGTGCAACAAACGAAGGGACGCCAGCTGAGTAAAGAGGTGAAGAAGAGGCGGAACGAGTCATTTCCGTCCACGGACGAGCAAAGCGGAGCCTCGTGGATTTCCCGCTTCTGGGGCAAATTTCAAACCTTCACAGAAAGGGTGTAGCATTTGGAATGGCTTGGAATGACCGGATCAGAGCCAAGAAATCGAAAAAGGAAGGCATGTGCCACATTTGTTAAGTAGCTGGACTCTGGGAACCCCCGATTCCAACAAGCACCTAGAGATGTTGATTACGATGATGATTTGTTTGCCCATTTTGATCCCTTTCATGGGTGGTATCCTCATCAGGAGTTGAGGATTACACCAGGCGAACACAAGCCAACCATTTGTGAGTTTCCGGATTTGCAAAGAGATGTGATTGGACAAAAATGCGGGGGGGCTCCCAAATTCCCAAAGCTCACACTTCACTCTTAGGGTGACATGTGTCGCAATTCTTTGGACAGATGCTCATATCATGTCCACAACATTCTGAAACATTCTGGCGCTTCCAGGACAATAACCGGTTACTACTGCAGGTCTGTATGCAGCTAGACACTAGCCACTTGAAGTGGTCAAAAGTCTAGAGACACGTTTGCAGATGACACACTTCATCTGACACTTGCAGTGGTGATTGGTATGCCTTCTTGCTGGAATGATCACAACACTCGAAATCTACGCCTCAAATTTGAAGGTTATAGGGTGCCAAGAAAAGAGCAAGCAAGTACCTGACAAATGCTCATATTTGTCCTACTGGAAGTGCTTGAATTTCAGCAATGGCAAGATTTCTCAAGGGCACAAAACCATGGTAACGGTCGCCCCTGACCCTTGCCTCGCTCAGATGATGCTTGGAAGTCGAGAGCTCCGCGGCACCAGGGAGTACAGAAAGAGACAGGGTCACAAGCAATGAAAACAAACTAATCAGGACTAATTAATTTAACTTATCATGATGATCTCATGATTACCCCTGGTGTATCAATGCCCTTTTTGAGTTCTGCTGGAGGAGCATCGTGAAGCTCCACAACGCCTGTGGCGTTGAATTCTTATCCAAAAAACGTCTCAACCTTCTGGGGTCAATTTTTCACTGGAGAAATGCTGGACTTTCGCCTGCTTGTTGCAGCCGTAGCGAGTGCCTTGTGCTTGCAGCGCATTTTGGCGCTTCCAGTACCATATCTGCGTACCACTGCACTTTGAATTGCAGAGCCTCGTGACATGCATCGCCCGACGAAGGCCCGACGTGCGATGCTTTAAATTGGACAGTTTCATGAGATGCGCATTCTCTTGTTGGAAGTGTGAGATGCGCATTCTCTTGTTGGAAGTGTTGTCTGTCCTTTGGGAACTCGAAAGCAGTACAAAACACGATCTTTCCACATAGACTGCACATCTAAGACTGTGTTGCAAGAATGGGTGAAGTGATGACAGGGGAGAAGCTGGGGCTCTAGCCTCCACAGCCATGACCGAAGCTCTTCCAATTCACCGCGAATTCTTTAACCACGATGCGGCCAACGTCCGCAGGCTGTTAGGCTGCCAAGGCATGCACTAAGGTTTGGACGCGAGGCGATAACCAAGATATTTTCAGTGTACACTTCATTATAATCTCATCCCCCTTGTATTGAACACACCCCCAGGAACCATTGGTGGAAATAAGGGATGAAATCACATATGACAGCATACATTGGATCAATGGGGTGTGTTTAATATGAAGGGAATGGGATTACGATGGATTACGATGGATTGCGTGTCATGTCCAAAAGTGCAAGTCTTGACAGGTTCACGTCGTCACCCGTGATGCCGATGAAAAGTGGTTTTCGTGGCTGCGGCGGAGAGTTGCTACAATCTCAAGGCCATATGCCCTAATCTCCTCCGACAGGGATATTTTGGAGGTATGATGATGAGAATTTTCAACAGCTTTGACCCATAGCATGTGTGAGCTATGGATAAAGATGTCAGT
>Ga0126342_10000938_pt1 | contig 37351 bp, 32 predicted proteins | sample Cyp1metagenome_FD_92528 | JGI IMG/M metagenome (GOLD analysis project Ga0126342, IMG submission 92528) | Coral microbial communities from Lord Howe Island, Old Settlement Bay, Australia - Cyphastrea 1 metagenome | ecosystem: Host-associated > Invertebrates > Cnidaria > Coral ... | reverse complement strand
CTGAGAGGGGTTGCATTTTGGAGCATCAGATCTTCAGGTTTGCTGAGATGATTTTGCGTGACAGGTGCAGCACTTCGTATGACTTGGCATCACTTTTTCGTGGCAGGCGCAGTACTTTAGACAGGTGGAGTGGAAAAATTGCAAAACGCATTGGTACGAGGCCGTCAGCTCTGCATTCAACTTTCCATTTTTGAAGGAAGTCTCGCAGAACTGTTGCGTTTTTGATGTTGTCAACTTCGAAAATGGAGGAAGTCTCACAGACTTGTTTCGTTTTTGATGTTGTCAAGTTCAAAAATTGAGGAAGTCTCGCAGAATGGATTCGTTTTTGACGTTGTCAAGTTCAAAAATTGAGGAAGTCTCGTGGAATTGCTGTGTTTTCAAGCTTGCAAGTAGACAGACAGACAGACAGACAGACAGACGGACAGGCAGGCAGACAGACAGACAGATAGATAGATAGATAGACAATTGCAATTACAACTACCACTTGACTGCACTACACTACTGCTATAGCTACAAATACAAATATACTACGCTACATTACACTGCACTATATAATTACATCTAATTACGCTACGCTACGCCAATTACATTAACAACTATATACAACAGCAACGACTACCACAACTACAGCTACAATTACAACTACACTACACTACATTAATTACACTGCAGCACGCTACAACGACAAATACAACTACAACCACACTACATCACACAACGCTACACTACACTGATTACATTGCACTACACTACAACTACAACTGCAGCTACAACTACCACTACATTACACTACACTCCACTCCACTACACTACACTACACTAATTACACTGCACTACACTACAACTACACTACCTTACACTAGACTACACTACACTATACCACACTACACTACACGACATTACAGTGCATTACGCTACACTAATTACACCACGCCATGACTACAACTGCAACTGCACTTGCAAATACACTCACTACACTACAGCTACAGCTCCACTACACTACACTACAACTACAGCTACAACTGCAACTACAACTACACTAAACTACACTACATCCAGCAGTTGTGGTAAGGTGACCACTGCAACCATTGCAACCATTCCAAAAAACACAACTCCAACCACCTATCGGTCCATCAGTGGATTCGCTCTGCCATCCGTGGTTCACAACAACCAACCTCTCCTATAGGTTTCCTATTTTTGAAACTTCCGCCACCGCCTTGCGCGGTCCTTGTGCAGTACTACTGGTATTGATTAGTAGGAATTAGTAGGCCTGAACCATCACCAGATTTGCTGGTTCATGATTGCCGTTTGGTCATGATGACCTGAGGATATCTGTTTGCTGAATGATTAGTGAAATGTTTGATTCATTAGCGCAAATTAGGGGATTACTAAACACTCTATTGTTGGAGGGGGCACCCTTAGATGTTCATGAAAACATCTATCTAACGACCGTGGCTGCCATGTTGCACCATGGCGCCATGGCGCCAGGGCTCCAAGAAGTGGATGTTACCGCAGATATTTCAAAAGGCCAAAGCGCAAGGTGCGCCGTGTTGGGGGACTGCAAGGAGGATATTGGGTTTTTACTGGTTTTTAAGTGCTTGGTTTTGTGATGGATTGTTCACTTTTTTGCAGGTGTATTTGAATGTTGTTTGGTTACCCGAGGTTGACAATCAAAAAAATCATGCAACGACCGAAAAATGAAGATTAAGTGCCACAAATGACCAAGGGTGCTTGTCAACTGCCAAACCTGGGGCTTTAACCGTTGGACATTGCAATCTTTAGCTTAAACCATCAGACACTTGTTAGCTTAAATCATCAGACAGTTGTATTTGATCACAGAAAATGTAGTATCCTGGGAAATCATTGAGGCCATACAATACAGTAAAACCGGCTAGTGGTTTGAAACATTTGGATTTTTTTTTCTGGCTTTGGTTGAAACCGCCAACCAAGATGGGCTCAAAATTGGGATCTCAATTGGTTATTTTTCCGATCTCAAAACCCTCTATTTCGAGGATCGAGTTTGAGCCGTAGCCACAAAACCTGGATTTTTTTTTCATTTCTGAGCAAGATCCCAAGGCCAAAGGGTAAAGAAGATTGATTTCTGCATCATGGCAGGATTCAAAACTAGCGGTTTTCTGCTCTCTTTTCCAGGTTGGTTTAAACCAAGTCAGTCACAAGCAATGAGTCCAAAATTTGACCCCCAAAAAAAGCAGCCACAGATTAACTGTTGAGCTCGGGGTGGTGTTCCTACTGATGTCCCAAGCAAGAGTCAGCAGGTGTCAGTGGTTGCCCAGGTGTTCAGATGCTTCCTAGAGCCTACAAGTTGTCCATCAGGCGTGTGAGCTGATGAAGGGTTTGCCAGGGAGCGCCTAGATGCTTCTCTACTAAAACAGGAGAAACATAGGCTACTTTGGGGATCTTTCGGAGATTTGGATCTGGAGGGAAAAACAATCATTTCTGACTGAGGCTGCCAATGGGTTGTGAATGGAGAGGATTTGGGGTAGAGGTTGCCCGCCATATGCATTTGGATCTAGATATCGAAGCCTGAATTGGCTTCTTTGCTCATAGAAATGACCAGCCGTGACCAGCCACTTTGTGGAGCTGCTGTTCTGACCTATGTTCGAATGAATCAAAGGGTGAAACGGGGCCAGCGGGTCAAGCGAATTATGGAAAGCGTTTATTGCAGTAGTATTTAGGTCGCTTTTTTGCAATGAATTGCAGAAATCGATCACTTTCCAGGCAGGTTCATAATTGAGTTCAACTACCAGTTTCGGCAACATCTCACATGTCCCGGTTTCTGTCAGCAAATCAGAATACGTCTGAGTCTAAAGCAAGCCCCTTTCCTCACTTTAGGCCTACAAGTGTGTCTGTTTGAATTTAGTACGCAACCTGGGTCAACTTTGGTGATAGTTACAATATCCTAAAACATTCAAGAAAAGAAAAGAAATAATACCTTGATTCTAGCTGACACATGCTGAGACCCAATTCGGACTGAATAACCCACAACAAATGCCAAGTCTCCAACATTCACTTCGATTTCATTTCTACTTCAGTTGCCAATATTCATCCCATAAGATTTAGGGAAACTATTGACTATAGTCTGCTCATACATACAAATAGAAGAAGGGGCCCCAAAAGCCCATTTCAAACAGATCCAAGAACAATGCTTCTTGCATCATCATTTTGGGACATCATTTCTTGAATAATTTAGAGGATGTTTTCTATTTGATTTTTTGGCGGTGGTGCCAAGCTTCAAATCAAATAGAAGATGGCCTGTAAAATAATAGGGTGAATATTCGGAATATCTTCTGTCTCAATCTTAGTGTCTTGAAATATAACATACATATATAATGTAATAAATATATATATATATATATTTATTTATTTATTTTATTTATTTATAAATTTATGTGTTTATTTGTTTTTCTTTGTTTATTTATTTATCTATTTATTCATTTATACATAGGTATATATGTATATTTGTATAGTGCGTGTGTGTGTGTGAAGTTCCCATCCAACTGATGGGATAATGATCCAAATCGACCAGAATATTTTTTCAGGGTTGGCTTCATTTACGAAGTGCCAGGGCCTGCGCAGAGGCTGCTCAGTGGCAACAGGCCATGTCTTTTCTGGAGGAAGCGGAGGCGTGGACTGCTGTGGTCCTGTAGAGGTGCCATGGTGATTGACAGGTTCTGAGTAGATGAACAAACCAACATAACTTGGGATTTTGCAGTGAAAAAGTTGGGTTCAATTTGACCAAATGAGATTTAAACAGCAAAAACTATGGCCAAATACTTGGGCCAACCGCGTTGAATGCCAGGCGAACGGATTATTTTGTTGTGTTATATTGATGGGAAGATATGGACTAGCCAGCGACACTTTATGTTTCTTGCATTGTTTTGTAGGGTATCTAAAATTTGCCATTCGGCTTCTCTCAGATTGTTCGGTGGCTATGGGTCCAAATCCTAGACCCCAAAGCCAAGAGGTTCAAAGCTGGGGATACCGAGTGAGCATGGAAGGGTTCCAGTACCCAACTTGGAAAGTCTCCAATATGGCGTTCATCCCTTGTTCTGCTTGACAGATTGTTGAGCGATTTAGGGCAGGTCCCGCCTTTGAGCCTCCTAAAAATTCGAGATCCAACGGATCTAACCCAAATCTATGGATTGAAGGTTCCAATGTTCTACATATTGACCTCAAGCCATCTATGGGAAGCTTCAGCTTGCACAGGGGCACTTCGGTTCCATGGATGCTGGCACATTGACAAGTATCTCCAAGTATAGCAGCTTGGTGCCAGAAGGGCTGGACCAGCTCGGGGATGTTGTCAAACGCCATGATAAGTGGTTTTGACTAAGTGGGGGTAGGATGGGGTAAGGGGGCACTATTTTTAATGTGTTTGCCCCGGCGCCTGGTGCCCACACATTCTTTCTGGTCATGGGCATCCCCTTTCGATGGTAGAAGCGGAAGCCCAATGATTGCTAACTGTGCTGTGTGTCACCTTGATTGCTTGGAAATTGATTTCCAGATTAAGTATAGATAGTCATTCCTGCCGTTGGTATTGGTCACATTCTCAAGCCCGGTCGCGAACAAGCAAGCGTTTTGTTGCTTCTACTTGTATGAGTTGCTGCTCTATCCACTGCTTCTGAGGACTCCAAGGCAAACACCTTACTGTGTTTCAGACTTCCCGATCCATAATTTGCGTATATTCAAATATTTGACGCAATGTCAATACAATTCTGCTTTTGGTTTTAATATGTTACAAAATGATTTATGTTATTGCTAGTTATTATGGATAACTTATCCTGTGTATTCCTTGTAAGTTATCTCTCCGCCTTGGCCCGCCGAGGCTGGCGCCACACGCTGCACCTCATGTCTCTGCTGCGCAAGCGCAAGACCACGCCGGAGAAGTGGCTGCAACATCAAGCGGCACCTGAGCGAAAAATTGATGGCCCATTTTCATGGTGGAAATCTCAATAAATGTATGGAAATTGTAGGAATAAGTATGAATAAGTGGTATAGATGTCCAAAATGGTGGGTTTAATGCATTTTTCTATCATCAAAAATGGTGGTGTGGCTCAAGCCAGAATTTGAGTAGGTTCGAATCATTTGGTTATTTTGAGTTGAGCGTTAAAGCATCTCAAAATGGTAGTATATGATATGCAAGTTTTATATCATCAAACATTCCTGATTTAACGGGAACTTGTGATTTCCTTGAGTTGTGCTTGTCCAAGAATTATGAAAGTAAAAACATGTAACAACCAGTTCGTGGCCATGTTGAGGGAGGATTGAAGGTTTTTAAGCAGTGGCTTGTGGGCACCCTATTTTTGGATTTGCCCATATGTGTATGCTGAAACATGTCCCATTCAATCCCAAGGTTTGGAACAAAACTTTATATCTCATTTCCCCGTTTTTGAATGAAATCATCTTGGGCCCATTTGAGGTCAGCTTATGTTGGATCCGGAGGAAATTCCCGGTCAAACACGGTTCACACCCCATTTCTCATGCTAACTCTGATGCTTTTTCTGCTTCAATCAGATAATCAGTCCGCATCTATGTAGTCTATTTCAACGTTATCTGCTCAAATCTTCGATATCTCCACATCGTGTTTCAACCCGGTGCACCCTGCTAGGTGCAGACCCTTCAAGAGGCTTCGAGGCCCAGGGAGGCGTTGCAGCTTAGGGCGATATGGGCCACATGGGAAGGTACCCTGGCTAAGATCAGGGTCAGTAAATCTCGTGTTTTGCGTTTATATATATCAAGAAATAATACATATGTAATTAAAAAACAATACATATGTATAATATATATTATAAATAATTATTGATATAATCATATGTATGTCATTTATATGTATGTAATCATATGTTGACAATTATTTTAATATTATCATGTTTGTATAATCATATTGTTAACAATTTATATGTATAATCATATATGTGTATAATCATATTTAATCATAAATATTTATCATCATATATATATATATATATAATTATGTTTTTTTAAATCATATATATATAATCATTTATATATATATACATTTCACCATATATAGATATAATCATATATATTTAAGTACATGTATTTGTGTGGGAAATTTATTTCTACATATTTAATATATGGATACATGCTTCAAAAGATTGGCCCTGATCTCACATGTTCGCAAACTGGATGGCTGCTGGAGATGATCCCTTTGATGTGGTGGTGATGCTGAACCGGGACAGTTCCTACTCGGAGAATTTGACCAACAAAAAGTGCAGTCAAGCACTGGATGACAAATGTTTTTTCAAATGGGTTTCAAGGCCAACGACCATTCTCTGAGGTGCTTTGCAGCTCTTCTCCAATTGGCGAGAAGCCATCGAGTTCTTATCTCTGGAACCTTGCGAGAAGATGGCTCGGGTGGCCTTGCATTGGTGTGTTTTGGCTCATGGGTTGGTGGGAGTAGAGATGTGATAAATTTGGGTCAGTTCTGAGGGAGTAGTCACCATGATCTCAGCAAAGATGATGGGAGACAAGAGAAACCATACCAAAATGATTTCTGTTGAGGTTTTTCATTTTGTTGTTCACAGACAGTGAATGGATGTAAATGACAACGATAAATCATCAATAGTCATACCCTACACGCAGCAAAGAAGAATGGGCGTATCAGGTTATTTGACCTGGGGAAGTACGGGCATGGATCATAGATGATTTTCCAGGAGGACCTTACCAAAAACGTTGCGGTGTTCATGACTTTTTGGTGAGAACAACCCCAATTCATGAGCCTCCTGTGAAATATCTTATATGCTTGGAAGGAATGAGATTGCCCACTGAACAACCAGTCAACCTACTAATCCAGGCTTGAGGTTCCCCATTCTTCGGATTGATTTCACCAATGTTTACATATGTTTACTGTACGTACATCATGTCACATTCTCAGGGGCCCACCCCACAATTTGTTGGACATGGATACTGAGACTGGGATCATCACAAGGGACCTTCCTACGAACAGGTAGGATATGAAGACAGATAGAGACTATCAAAAACTGGTAAGAAAGCTTGAAACATTGAGTGCATCTAAGTAGCACCATTGTCATTTATCCGGGTAGTGTCTAGCGGTACACTTTTGCGGGGTTGGGGGGGCTTAGATGAGTTTGTCACATCACATCATACCCCCCTAAAAGTTAAACTACTGGCAAGGGATCAACACGCCACCAAGATATCCAAAAAAGACCGCAGTAAGCCGCTTAACTGCATAAGAAAATGTTGCGAGGTTTCCCAATCTTACCATGTTTGGTACTGTTTGGTGGAGGATTGAAAGCCATGCCAGACAACGACTGTCACCCATCCCTTCGCTTAGCTTCGCTTAGGTGCCTCCAGCTACGCCTGGCCGCACGCTTTGGCCCTGCTGCCCGACGTCAACGCCGTGGAAGCCGACAACGCCTATGCGTTGGCGCTGGAGGCCTGTGAGGAAGCCCTGGAGTGGGAGCAGGCGCGGCATGGCGCGAAAGCAACGTCTGCAGTTTTTCTTTGGTAGGGAGCTGGAATTGACAGTACAACTTACAACCAATAATTGTAACAACGACCAACATAAAATGTTTCTTGCTGATGCTTCTCCCAGAAAATTCCCAGACAACAAAAACCTTATTTGAATTGTACAAACTGGTTGCACAGCAAACTATGGTTACTAGCCAGTTGCAATTAGGTACTCAGATGCTCCGTACCTTGGTGAATGGACGTGAATGGCCGTCTTTGTTTTCCATCGCCATTTTCATGATCATTGCTGTATAGTATAGTATAGGCAGTGATTGGGAATTTGATATTTGGTAGCTGAAGAAAGCAAATCCAAAGAACATGTAACCGGCATTGTTTGGGGAACACTGATGCTTGAAGTTTCGATCCATTGTTGGAACATGTTGGTGGTGGATGTATATTTCATCCCGCCTGTTCAATGAAAGCCTGGATAAGCTTGGTTTAAATTTTGGATGGGTTCATCCTGGGATCCAATGTATAACGGTTATTAAGTTATTATGATCAGGGGCTGGGATTCTACTGGCTCCTCTACTTTTTCGCTGGGTGTGATTGAAAATAGGGTACCTAAAAATGTCGTGGTTATAGTCACTTTATTGGCAAATTCTAAATGGTTGGACAAACCCAAATGAAGGAAAATCCCTTGTTTCAAACCTGGTAAATTAGCAGTTCCCCCAGAGTAATTGGCTTAAGATGTGAGAGCGACCAGCTTTCTGTGGGTCCGTTGGTACCCCATTACATTAATCCATTCATATTCATGTCAAAATAATGAGGCTTGACGTTCCGAGTTAGGTGTTTATGTTTCCCGAATGAAAAAGGGCATTGTTTTACTGTGGTGTTACTGTGGTGTTGTGAAGAAGCCTGCCGCTTCTCCCACGGCTAGGCTTTAGCCTTGATGAGTTTCTTGGCCAAGCAGCTGTATCAAGCACAGACTGGATTTTGACGAAGAAACCATGGGGATTCACAACAGTTCGCATGTGAGAAGATGTCATGATAAGCAACAATTTGGGGTTTGACTATGAAGCAACGAACATGGGAGGATTCAAGTGTTTCTGGGTCACAAGTTTGCTGCAAATATAGTCAGCTGTTTAAAACGGCTCACATCTATCTCAGTTATTGGGTATTGTAATTTAGTGCGCACAGGTTTGAGCTCATCTATATCCCAAAATCCTGGAGAAGTGTCAGTGTTGCACGGCAGTTGGAAATCCATTCCATGTAAATCATGTTGATACGCTGTCTGAGCCCCTTTCATCCACGCAAGCAATGCTACGCTTACCTTCTGTCATTCCCTAAAATCAAACTGGTCACTAGACTACGACAGATATTAATTCAGTGGATAGAAATCACAGTGGTTTAGAGGCTCTTCGGACATTCATCGTATTGGTACATACCAACTGTTGTTCCCTTCGCCTCCAACTGAATTGGATGTTCAAATACAAACACTGACCAATAGATGGTGGGCCTATTGAAATTCCAATGACTTGAGCCATCCCCAAATGAGGTCGGAAAATCCCCAGTGGTAAGTCTCCCTTTGTGAATTTGTCATGCTAAGAGGCTAAGACTACCATGTTCTACAGATTTGATGGTAAAACTGGTAAAACCATGTAAAACCATCATTTTCTACAACTGAGCCACCCAGTATGGTCTAGCGAAAATTTTGCCATGGCTGAGGTTACCAGAAACGCCACCGGCGACGTGACCGCCCTATGCTCCGCCGAGATGAGTTAATGGAGCTGATTGGTTGATGGAAAAAAAGGCGCGCGATTTTGAAGACTGGTGTAGGGATGGGTTTAAACCGTTAAAACTTACAAAATACCACTAGTTGTATAGTATTAGTATTAGGTAGGGATGAACATCCATGAATTTCACCTGTTTTGATGTGAACAGAAGGGTGCCAGGGTGTCATGACCCATTGCCATGTGATTGTGTTTTGTTGATCGGCCACAAATGGGGGTGCAACCAACACTTAGATGGGTGTATATTGGGGATTGACTCTTTAAATATGTTTTATTATGTTTTATTCATACCCCCCAGTCTAAACCATAAACTGCAGCAAATGGTGGTTTGACCCCAACAATTTGATAGGTTTATATTAGGGATGCATTTGCTATTAATCAGTAAAGATGATATGGGTGAGTCTGAACATGGGGCATAACCTCATATTACGACCGTGAACAAATTCACCTGAGAAAGAGATTGGATGAGTAAACCAACTGGCGAATGGCAGGTTGAGGGATTGATAGGGCATTGGCTGCACTTGGTGATTAGACGTCAGCTTTGACTGATTCAACATATAAGCTCATTGAACCCAAGTACATGATGGATCTGCTTGCAGCCGCAACAGATACATGAGTTTCTGGGATGTTTAAAAGGTTCTGCCGCTCGATCGGCCGGTGTTGCACGGTTATGCATCCACCACAAGGCCATTTCTGAAGCACCAGAAGAATAGGAAGGTTGACCACAAACCATGATCAAATTGGTGGCTGAAATTGTATCTCACGACTACACACCACTTCCATGATAGACCCTTGAAGGTATGGGGTGATGAACGCCCTGAGCCGCACCTGGCCAGGTTTCCGAACAGCGCCAAGAATTGTTTCCAACAACAAGTGCAAAGAAACAAGGAATGTATTGCCAACAGCTTTTTGCTTTTTGATCTTTTTTGTACCTACCAAGTGCAGCCATGTGCCTTTGAGTTGCATCCCATGTTTGGCATCGTTCTGCGCCGCGCCTTTGCCGGCCAAACGCAATTCGCCGATGCTCCGAAGGAGGCGGGCCATTGGGAAATGGTGGTAGGCGCTGAGTACTGCGATGTGGATCCAAAAAACGATATAGATTATATACTGGTTTCAACGATTTCATCTTGTTTCCAGACCTTTCAGTATACTTCATCCTCATCCTCATCCTCACTCTCACCTTTGAAATCCGATATAATTAATCACATTGCGCGGTCCAAATCCAACAAATTTGTGTAGCCTGTTTTTCCAGGAGGGATGCGGAACGATGCGCTGGTTGCTTACAATCAGCGCCTTGCCTATGTACAATGCCGGACGCTGCTGGAGTTCCCAAGAGTGCGTAGGGTGACGGGTGAAGGTTCAGACTTAGAGACCCCCCAATACTTGGTGGCTAACTCAACCCAATTCATCAAGGTCGATGGGGTTCCTTTGCCGCTATCTTCTTCAATTTCCTTAGTATTGAAACAACCTTTACAAGCCAATAGCCAGCCGATTCCCATCCCCTTTGATCAGAACACCCACTGTTGCTGTGGTTCTTTTACATTTTTGATGCAGGTATGGTATCGGTAACTCGTGCTTCCAAGATGTTTGATGCAAAAAGTTAGTACTGGATATATTCCCTTTCTCTGACAACCCTAATCCTTCAGTACTGGATCCTAGATTACCAGATTACCACACCAGATTACCACCCAATTCACATTAAAATAGCTGGTATTTGTCGATGTTACAGCAGTTCAGGTTTGGACCAGTCCGAAGACCGTATATACCAACCGCAACGATTCCTAAATTTCTTGGTATAATAAATCCAGATGCATATTGCTCAAAAGGCATCATTGGGGTCACTTAAAATCAATAAATCCCAATGTTGTTGGCCACTTTCTGTTAAACAAATATGGTTTTTCTCCCTGCTCAACAAAAAGCACATGAATGTCCAATCAGCCACTAATCAACCACCAATTCACCACAGAGTTTCTCAATGACCCACTGGTTTGAGGCGCATCAGCGCCGCCTCAAGAGGGCGCTGGCCAAGCGCCCTGCGGCTGCTGGAGCGCCTGCCGCGGGCACGGCTGCGCGGGGATGTGGTGAGCTACACAGCAGAGCCTTGGAACTGCGTGGAACATGGAGATTTTCATCAGGGAAAAACTGGGCAAATTGAATGCGATTTGGGTAAAATGTTGTTTTGCTTATCACAACAATCAAACACATTATTTTTAAATTTCGTGGAATTCCTCAGGAATATATGTACATATATATATACATACATACATTGAAGTTGAACCAAGAATATTAAAAATACAGGACACTTGGACTTTCTTGAATTTAATTTCCTGAGCTGAAAATGGAGATTGCTTGTCAGGAGTTAAAGAAACCGGATACCCCACATGTTGAGTGAAAAGAAAGGAACAGATACTGAAGAATGGGAGTTGGGTGAAGCAATATGAAATATCTATATACTAGCAGATCAAAAACTGAAGCAGGAAGCAGAAGGAGAGAGGGAGAGAGTAAGAGAAGAGGACAGAGAGAGAATGATGGACAGCAGATGGGAGAACGGGAATGGAACCTACAAACAGGGGGGTGCAGTCAACGAAAGTTGCCGTAGAAAGGACAACTGGCTTACGTCTCGAGATAGTTGAAAACCCTGATCTGCACCCAAGTGGCTTCGTCGAGTATTTTTTCTTTGCATACATTATATTGCGTTACCTTGCGATACAGTAGATTACATTATATAATATACGTGTATGTATACATATATATATATTCAGAAAATTAAATTTCATTCCATGCATGCATCCACGCATGCATCCATACATATATGTACACACTCAAAAGGAAATTGGACACAGGACTCATTGGATCCCTGGCTTTGCATGTTGCCACCAATCAAGGTCGAAAGTCATGTTATGTTATGTTCATAGCCATGTTGGCATCTCATCTTCACTTTCCCTAGGCCATCAATGCTTGCAAGAGTGGTTCCTCTTGGACTGGCGCACTGGCCCTTTTGACGGACCTCTCAGAGGTATCCCTGGAACCAGTTCCTTGTCGGCAGGTGATGCAGCCCACGGACATGTCATGATCCACCTAGCCGTGGAAGCAGTTTAAAAAGGATGGCAAATTGAGAGAGAAAGACGCATTGGCATGGATAGAGTTGAGGCGATACTGCTGAAGTCAAGGAGTTTAGAAGATATCTGAAAGTCCCCTAATTTGCGAACCTCTGGTTTGCCAGGATCAAAAATGTCATAGTTATACTCTCATCTCATTGGCTGAAAGAAACCCAGATTCTAAGCCCATTGTTACTCATTCTTGATTGATGTCCATATCTCATTGCTTGGAAAGCCACATTCGGACATCTTCTCCCGTTCTTCTTGTTTCATTGGCGACATTTTGCAGACTTTGCGGCTTGAAAATGGTGGTTCAATCCCGAGATTTGGGCAACACGAAATTATGGTTGAAACCATATCACAGGTACTCCATTAAATTGCGCAGCCAATTCCAGAAGACTTCCATTCGCTGGCGATCTTCCATTTTTCATGGATTGAGTTGTTTTATCACAACATGGCGATGGCGAATCGTATTGAATCCATTTTGAATCCCTCATTTTGTGGTTCCCCCTTGGCCCAGGACATCGTTGCGATGGGCGCCACCGTGGCTGCCCTCCCGTGGTCTCTGGCGCTGCTCCTGCTGGCGGATCCGGTGCTCTACGCACTGCGCGTGGATGCGGTGACCAACAATGCAGCGGTGCACGGCTGCGCCCTTGGCGATGACAAGGAGATGCCAAGAAAAAGATTCGGAAACCCACGGATTCTAGACGATTCTAGCATAATTGGTGATAAAGGGGCCTTATATTGGGTTGAAGATTATCTGGATCTATAATTTTATCTGATGGGCTAGGGTGTATAATTTGATTGTTCACCAACAACAAACTGGGATCTTTACCAATCATCATCGGGGTTATCCATCTCAAGGAACATATTTAAACCAACAAGAATAGGATTGTGGGATTGGAATTTAATACTAGGCTTGTCCAAAAATTGCGGTATATATAAAGCCAACCATAGTGGGAATATAGCTGGTATAATGTGACATACACCTACTAGATACTATAATTTCACAATATACTACAACCAAGAATACATTCGGCAAACCATCCCAAAAGGGTGTTGTTTCAGGCTGGTGATTTTTCAGAAGTCAGCCAGATACCTAGCCAGTAATTAACCATGTTGGGGGTTGACCGGATTTTCAAAAGCATTCAAAGGGCATTTATCACCACGTCTGAGTTGAGAAATCTCTGCAGCAAACCGGGTGTTTATTTTGTGAAATACGTGAATTTCTTCAATAAACGAATCCGATGACAATCTGTACTTGGCTGGTGGCTTCAACCCCTCACAAAATCTCACAAACATATTAGCCAATGCAGCCAATATTTTTAACGTCCTTATTGGGATAAAAGGGATGCGTGTTTTATTTATAATATATATATGTATATATATATATATATATGTATAAATTTATATATATATATATATAGTTTCTTTGTAACAAACAAAATGATTTGGGTTTAAGTTTGAGCATATACTCAACAAAAATGGATTGCTTCAACCCAAATCGTTGGAAATAAAACCGCCATGTTTGATTGTGATTTCCCGCATTTTTAGCCGCCCATTACCCATCACTGGCCTAGGTGCGCAAAGTTCTCACTGGCCCTTGGCGCTTTGCCGCCTGGTGCAGCTGCCAAAAAACCGCCGCGGAATCAACGCGGTGATAGGCGACAAAGCCACGCCGTGGCGGCGTGCGCAGATGGTGGCGTTTGGAGAAGGAGTGCGACTAAGCGCCTTGGATTTTCTGCAGTTGATGTGTCTGCACTTGCTTGTGCATTTGTGTGTCATGGTTGTTGGCATGTATCCAACAAATATTGAAAAAAGTTGATGAATTACAATCGATTCGAAAACCAGACGGATAAGCTGAAACTGTTCCATAGTGATTTTAAACTTTACTCCGCTGCTTCCACTGCAATTTTGACCTGGAAAATTTAAGGATATGATATACCAATGGTATCGAAACCAGCCGCAACATGCTGTTTTGTGAGGGGGGTCATCATGATCTGCGGATAGGATTAATTGAAAGACTTTTTTGGGGGGGCGCGTGCCTGGATCGCAAATCCAAGGCGTGGTGAGCTTCAGTTTCTTGGCGCGCGATTGGCTTCACCGGAAGAAAGAGAGATATATGGGGTTGAGGGTGCATCATCAGTTTTCGAGTTGAAGTGGAACTAAGTTCTGGTCCATTTTCTATCTTGAGACAAAAGAATATCAATATCATAGCGTTGGCTTTACATCCCATTCTATTCCAATCCGTTAAATCTCAGCAGAAATCTCACTATCCCCATAACCTGGTTGGTTTTAATAGCTGTTTGATGCTGTTTGTCGTTTAAATTCCAGGATCATCCCAAGTTCGGCCCAGGTTCGTTGGTTCACAGCTCTCGGGTTTGGTTCCATGCGGTGCAGATGGTGCAGGTGATGTGGGGAGTGCAGATACGACTCAATGTGGCGACTTTGGCCCACATGGCGCAGACAGCGGCAATAGGGGATAATTAGAAAATATTAGAAAATTTAGAAACAAGAACAATAAGGGGTCTATAGCAACATAACGCTAACCAAAAAATGAGACATGTTTTTTGTTCCAGCCAAAATGGATATCACGATTTAAAGAATGATTTGCCACAGTAATGGGACTGGATGAAGCGACAAGGGCATATGAACACGCGCAATACGTTGACGGGACATTTGAACACGAAAAGGGTGTTGAAATCTACTGCCCCACTATTTTCCAACGTGGTCCCAGAAGAACGGTTCCCAAGACTATTTTACAGCAGTGTGCCATCACATATCCCAGGAGAATTTCTTCAACTGTTCAATTATTTTTTTATCAGAGGAGTTCACACGCACGTATGTATGTATGCGTGTATGCTCGTGTAACTTTGGCAACATGCTAATTTGTCACTCAGTTTTGGCATTCTCAAGAAGCATATTCTTTTCTCCTGGTGCGCATTCTGGTTCGTAAGATCCAGCAGCAGGTCTATCGTTTTGTCCTCATGGTTGAGGGAAACGTCCATGCCCAGGTGGCTCGGGGAGCTTCTATCAGTTCTTGCCAGGTGCGGCATAGCATTTTGCGAGCGTTAGTTGGCATGTTCTTCAAGTGCCAGCGTAGCAAACATGCTATATATAATCACACATATTTATCATATCCGAGCTGTGGTGAAGTCCATGTTGCTGGTGGTATTTGTTGTTGCTGCAACTTTTGGATGGTTTGATTTGGGTAGCTGCTTCTCTTTGAGCAGTTTGAATTTGCGCTACTAAAAATTGGGGCCATCAGCGTATTTGATGGTTAGCTGATTGCCTTGGGTCCACTCATGGGAGTCATTTGGGCAGAGTTATCTTGCACTACCCACCAAAAGGTTGTCTTGTCTGCCCAAATTTTAGCCGAAATGGGCACCGGCCAAAACCTATCACGTGAAGTGTGTAGGGATTAACTGATTGACATCCGCATGCCCATGTTGATACTCACGGAGATATCCCGGCTTTCATCCATAGTCAAACAAGCTGATGTTGTCTGCGCCACGTGCAGTTTTTGGTGATCTTAAGCCATGAGCCAGTTTCCTATTGAATCCAGCTGCTACAGTACCCAGGCCATTCAACATGGGTTTTGGAATGAGCCCCAAAATGATGTTTTGTCAAACCCAATGCTTTGATAGTCAGGGGTATGAACACCCTTTTAATGCCAGATAAATTGATGTTTATATACAGTGACCTTCGGGGTTTGATGTATTTCAACAGTTGATGGTGAAATAAACCGTGGTTTTCGGAGGCCTACGATTTGCACAGGCTGAGTGGTGCTGGGCCCTCCGTCTTTTGTCCTGCAGCGGGATCAATTTGTCAGTGCCAGTGCTGCTCGGTTCCGTGCTGACTGCTGTGGAGAAAGCTGAGGCGGGGCAGGCGGCAAGGAAAAACTCGGCCACAGGTGCCAAAGTTCGGAGACACTGAGTATGTTGGTTTGGTTGCAGCTGATTTCACCTCAACAAATTCGATGGCTGAATGAAAGTACCAAGTTTGAGAATTGTCGCCATGATACTGAAACATCATGGAAAAATACCTATAGGACATATATATATATATATATTATTTGGAACCTCCAACATTGACCTTCAAGGGGTGCCAAGAGGGTCACCGTCACGCACCAAAGTTCCATTTACTGTATCTCTGATGTTTCATGATGTTTCCACTTCAAAAGCCACTGCCATTTCTCCAGAGGAGTGGCCGAAAGCCCTCCAGCTCTGGCTGCTTTCCCAAGCTCCACGCGGAAGCTGCAGCGCTGTGGCGCGCAATGCACTGTGCAGTGCGCTGGCGGGGCAGTGGCAGAGGGCCACGCGGATGTTGAGAAGAAGCTTGGCCGTGAAGGCAGCGGGTAAAGCATCCCAAAAGTGGTAACATAGGGGATGAAAAAACCAAAATGGTGATATTGCTGGGCTATTGATGGGGGAAATTCTAGGTCGATTTATATCAATATCGCCAACAAGAACCAACCTTACGCCCAGAAACGGATGTACAGAAGGGATCCAGGGGTCAGTGTGGGATGCGCCGCAAATGTTGTGTTGATTGGTGGTTACAATTGGTTTTCGAGAGCTGTGATCCATCGCCTTGAAACCCCCCGCAAGCCTTGGTCTTTGTGATTGACAGTCAAGTTCGAATAATTTTGAGCCATGCATGAAGACGATTATATTCAACATTAATTATTCAACAATCATTTTTAGGAATGTAAGACTCGCGAACTTTGCTGGATGACCCCTGAAGTTTGCAAATCTTTACTCATGTAGTAAACCCAAGAACCATCCAACCAGACATGAATGTTATATGAAATGTCATAAACCATCTCCACGCAGAGGTTTATGAATGTTTATAGCATTGGCTTTGCTGGGAAATGTGGTGGGTTTTTTTGCCGATCACTAAACTCGCTAAACCCTTCTCAACTAGCGAACTGGCCTTTTAAATTTGAGGTTGTATGTTGACGATTGTTGATTTATCACCACGGTTCTCTGTTTTGTTCTGCTTCCATCGATCCACAACTTCAGCTATATCATCCATCAGATCAGGTGACGCTGGCACTGCCCCAGATGTGACCACCTTTGCCGCTGGCTGCTGTCGTGCACCCTGGGCCGTGGCCGCAGAACAGCTGCAGATGCTGCGGCAGCAGGGCTTAAAGCAAGATGTGACACGGCGAGACGGACGAATGGCCCGCAGAAAATTGGGATTTAGTCATATGATTCAATATGATTCAACCAGCAAGAACAGGGATGGGATCTTACACTCACTGGTGAACCATCAATGGGGATTCGTACCCTTCCGGAGATTTTGTGAATTGGCCTTGTCAAAGGGGAAGTCCACAATTTCAGGTTGCGAATCAAACAAATTCTTCGATGTCCGAATGGCAAGAACCAGTACAAATACACATCGCTGGATGGTTGAGCTGCCAGAATTACATTTGTATTTTGGGCATAGATGGGTACTGTATAGAATTCTCGCACCTCACCAGTGAGAAAGTTTGATTTTGACAATCCAAATCGGCCATGATCAACTACTGACAAATGTCGAGATCCATGGTTAGTGCTTAGGTTCTAGCTGCCAGCACCAGGCCAATTTCCACGCAATTTGATCTATATAGCTGCCTTTTTCCTTGCATTCGGCACGTTACTGTGCATCAGGTTTGCAGAAAGGCTTCCTGGCCCTGCATGCAATAGGTTTCTGTGTTTTGCTTTCTTGCTGTAAAGATGACTAGGTTTTTGCGAGCCCTTGAGGTACCACAGTTTTGAGCCATTGCCATTTAAATGTCGCTTCATGGGTATAAGCGTGGCCAGAACAGGCGAGTCCAACGGAAGGTTTGTCCATCCCAGGTGGTTTGCATTGGCTCTGTCATCAGCACATGCGAGAAGGACAAGGAGCTGAACATGTCAAGTGTCGCCCTGTGGTGATGGAAACAAGACAATGGTCGAAGCACAAGGAGGAATTGGCAAATAATTTACAATTGTGGGGATCGGGGTGTACACCACTTATATTGATATATACGTGTATATATATATACATGTACATATACATACATATATATATACATGCATACATATATCTATATATATATATACATACATATATATATATATATATATATATGTATACATACATATACATATATATATATATGTATGTATGTATGTATGTATGTATATGTATATGTATATGTATATACATATATATATATTTACATATATACATATATGTAGGTGTTTATATTTGTAGATAAATATATATATATGTAGATATATTGGGCTGATCCCGCGCTAATAGGTAATAGTGCAAGTCAAGCGTGGTCACGATCACACATGTACTGGTGGAAGAGGTATGATTTCGGAAAGTCAAGAAATGGAAGAACGCTGACTTTTCAAATGAGATGTCGGACACCCGCATCATAAATTGGTGCACGTTCATGCGTTGGTAGCCCACCAAAAATATTCATGTTTGGGAGGAACCCCAACAATGCAGTGATGGGTTGGTTTTTGTGACCTTATCTCTCGATTAGCACACCTCGACCCCTCTACAAACATGTAAATTATAGTTTTTAAACAACCAAAGCAAAGTTGTATGACTGTTGTATGCCATGCTTGGTCCAATCTCACTTACTGTAAAACAAAGTCAATGATAGTCATTGTGATTTTTGTTTATCGCGTGTTTTTTGTTGTGAAATTATTTAGGCACTGCTCACATGAATACGTATTTGTTACAACGACCATCGCATAGTTCACCTATTCACTCACACAGCGCCTGCATTTTTTTGGACACGGTTGCGATTTTGATGGGACAGTTCTGATTAACATTGATCAACCGCTTTTGGCTTAACCCAAGTTGAAGACCTGTAGATGTTTGGGACTGTTAGTTTGCTACAACTTAGCGTCCGCATCTCACATCCTTAATCCGAGCAACCCAAACCAAGCCAATGATGTTTTTTCAAATCTGGGGGGCTGGTTTTGTATACCATGTATCTTTATCTTGCATGTCAACCAGCGGGATCTTGGGACGTGATTAATCTCTCCGGATTTGAGGGCTAAATCCCAGGTCAATCTATCCTTGCCCTCCTGGTCAATTCTGGTTTAACATGCTAAGACATCGTATTATATTGGACCCCCCAAATAGATATACAGTACAAGCTAAAAAAAGAGGCCTGTGGGTATCAGGTATCATGCCCCTCATGACTTTCGGTCCCCCAACTTTTTGCACTTTAATTAACTAAATCCCAGTTTTCCAGGGTGGAGTTAGCGCATGACAGGAATGGCGGAAAGCCTTTGACCTGCTTGCTGACGCCGAGTTGGCCAGCTGGGAGCCAAGGGCGGAAGTGGGGATGGCTTTGTCCAGGCATGGAAATATCCTGTCCCACCGCGGAAATATGATTGATATTGCCGGTATATATATATATATATATATATTAATACACTATTTTATAATATTAATCATTTGGATGCGCGCCTGGGTGGTGTGCGCAAGATACTAGCACTTGACATACATGGTGAACGCTGAGAGGTCCTGATTGGGAAACATGGCCATTTGCCGTCACAAATTCAGATACACCGATCGATCACTGACTAGCCCCCGTTTCTTTCAGAAATGTTCGGTGATACGGTCATTAGGTAGGCCCTCGGTTTGGGCAGCATGACTCCACCCTGCATACCCCACACGTTGGCCATTTTACACATTGAAGAAATGACGATATGTTATGCGTTTCTGAATCCGAACTTTCTGCAATCTGAGAAAACTGCCCGAATTAACACACAACAACAGCTGGATTCAATTTATGCATGGCTGAAAATTATACGGCCCCAACGGATATTTCTATCTATTGATGCAAGCACTAGAATCCTAGAAATGACTAGTGCTTTCACACTAGCTTGACTGATCCCACTAGTCTGAAGCTCAGGTATCCGCTGCACGGATATTTGTTACAATGCCGCGTTGGCCGCGTGCGAGTAACAAGATTTTATTCAGAAGCTGGCGAGACCAACCATAATGGGAATATTGGATATGAATGGATAGTAATGGGATATATCATGATCTACAACCGGAGATATTATGGGTTGTCTCAATAAATGCGGATATGTTCACCCAAAATACCATGTTAGGTTCTTATGATAAGTAATGGGGACGTACCCGATATTGAATGATTTTGAGACATACCCCAAATGTAGGCACTATGACAGCCAGTATATATTAGGATTCCAATATCTAGCCATGTTGATTCATTCCACTTGCTGTGTATCACATCTGGGACAATGTCGGTGGGACTCGCCGACCATGCATACTGCGCAGTCACAGACTGGGACGCCCAAACCACTACCTGAATTCCATATCTTTTTGTTTCTCATAAAACATGTAACTCATATGGCGTTGATCTAAAGATAAGCTATTCCCAAAATCCAATGGTAAGGTTTATCATTGCTGTAAATTGTTTTCAGACATATTTCTGGCATTCTATGACCCCGAGATTTAGTTCAAGTAAAGTAGGGTAGGTCAAAGTTAAAGACGTAGACAAGATAAACGCCAAGTGCGGCGTTGGAAAAGGTCAGTGATCAAAGCGCGCACTGAAATGGAAAGCAAGAAAGGGGCCCCGCGCTTGTTTGAGTGCTAACAACCTAAAAATAGTTCCTAAATTTGATACCCTATAATTTCCCTCTTGGTGTCACTGACTGAACTCGCTAAACTAAAAGAACAGATGTGACAGTAAAGACCATATATGTGTAGATAAGCATATCTATCTAATCATCTGATTTTCCGGATTATATGATTTCTCCTTAAGATGGGACGCCGGAGTAGCAGCAACAACTGGTTGGCTGCTGATTTATTACCCATTGTGTACCCAATTGTAGGGAATACGACCTATGCACTTGCGAACTCCCAGGATGATCCAAGTATTTCTTCTCCTATTACCTCTTCTATTTGCACACCGTCCTAAGGCAGCTGCAAGAACCACGGCCTGAATCTGCTTCAAAAAAAAGCCTCCGGAAAAATCCGCAGCATGCGCAGCACTTTTTTTCGGTGCTGCGAACTGGGGGTCAAAATATCCAAGAATGTGCCCAAAATCCCTGAGATGCCTGGTGTCTGATCGTGAATATGAAGTATCGTAATTGGTTGGGGATTGTGGATAATAAGGTGAGAAGCCCATGAGTATTTGTGTGCTTCTGGAAATTGGCGTACCCAAAAACCATTGGTTTCTGGATGATTCTGGGGTCCCCGATTCCGAAACCAGCAGATAGCTCACAACAGCAAATATGTTTGAGTCTTGTGAACATCGCACCAATCAACAATGGTTAGGAGTCATGTTGGCTTCGGCCTTGGCAAGTCGATCACGGTCACCCAAACGGAAATATATGGCTTTCGACTCGCTAAGGAGCTCCATGCTGGGAGGCTTGCTGGGCGACGTTGGGCTCCAAGACTTCTTCAAGCAAAGTTCATGTGGTCTGGGATTAGAAACTGGGGATTTGAAGATGGGATTTCAGCAATAAAACCAGAGATTACATTGCTTAACCCAACGCAGAAGGGGGGATCACCGACCAGCACAATTAGCCAAACTTCAATCTCATTTTATGGGGCATCGGCATGGACATACAAGTTGTAAATAGGTGGATAAGATGGTCTCCAAATTTGACAGAGATCCGTGTACCCTATGAGGATATAATCAGGCAGTGGTATGGGTGCAATCATTAGCACATCGTGTATCAGCAAGCATCCCACAAGTTCCCTCATGGAGACCCCATCATTCTGTATGTGGTGAGTCTTGTTGGTCCATATTTGAGCATGTCAGCACCTGCCATTTTGCCGAGTGGTGGTTAAGATGCAGGTGCTACGAGCTGAAATGGGCATATCGTCTTTCATATGTTTTTTTCTTCACGCGGCGCTTTGCCAAATGTAACCCTTTGCCATTAACTTTCCCATAGACCAGTTTGTTGTCTTAGCTCACTTTCGAGCAAAGTCCTTAGTGTTTTAACTTGCATGGAATATATTGAATATATATATATATATATATAGTTATTTATTTATTTGTATTTATTTGTATTTATATATATATTTATTTATTTATTTTGAATATATGAATACAAAACGGCAACAGCAAAGAACATCGGTAGACCATGTGGCTTAGGCAGAAGAATCTGCAGGTCCCAGTCAGCTCTTTCTGATTGAGGCGCGGCCTTGGAAGTGGGAGAGGAGTACTGCAAGAGTTCCCCCAACCCCCTCGACCAAATGCTGAATTTGGGCAGTCGTCACGTCGCAACGCCCCAGCTGGAGGCCAAGGTGGTGGTCATCAGTTCCAACGATGCCATGCCTTTGCTCAGCGCCGCCCTGGACCGTTCTGAGACGCTGGGCTGACAAACGAGGGAATGGGTGGCCACCCAGGCCTAATGAATTCCTCGTGACGTTTCTAAACCCTAGGGAACTCAGAAAAACGAACGTCTTGGACTACATGATTAGATGTGGAGTTCGCCACTCAACCTGGATCATCTTGGATGTATTGTTCTAAATGCATGAAATTCGCATGGCATATGCATTATATGGGCTGATTTGTTAAGATACAAATGAACCTGAGGAATTCACAAGCAACACGACAAACGACAAGCAATAATGGGAGGATAGAAGTGGCCATGGCGACCACATTGCTCATTCCACGCTTTCGTATCCAAAATTCCAGCCGTCAAAGAAACTCAAGATTGGAGCAAAAACGTGCCAGATTTTTTTTTGTAGCTGATCAAAATCTCAGCTGAAGGGATAATTTGCAGGGAACCATGGCACAACAAGGTCCTACAAGTTCAATGGACTGTGCTGTCTTTCATCCCCGCTGGCATCAGATGCCAAGGAGCGATGGACCCTTGGAGATCTTTGAGGGGGACCAGCTCGACGATGAAGTGCCACTGGCCTGAAGGTTCAGCATGGTTCAACGTTCAACTAGTGTATTGGTTGGGAATTGCGGGCCATGTCCGAACTCAGGGATTGTGATTCTGCAGACCAGTTCGTAGCTGGAAGTACCCTTTGCTCTGGATAGTTTCTGGCGACCTCACTGGCCGATCTCACCATGTGTGATGATTGATGTCTGCAGAAAAAACAGAAAGTGGCAACAAGGTAAGGATTTGGGCATCAGGTGGTCTTTATACACCCATTAAAAAAAGAAAAGAAAACAGACGCGAAAAATGACGCAACCTGTTTCTAGAGTGTCCACCTCTAGATTCTGCTGCAACTTTTTGTATTGTTTGCCTTACTCGGACATCCAAGAAGTTTCGTAGCAAGATGCATTCTTGGTTAGGTGCAAATTAATATCAATTGTCATTTTAAGGTTGCACCATGACATGCCAGGAAGTACCACAACCTATGCATCACTACAGACCAAGCAAGATATAAGATCAGTTCCTGCCGCACCAATCTTCACATAGGTGCGGTATGCGCTCTGCATTTGTTCAACCGTGTCTTCGTAAGCTAACACAAGATGTCCACTACAGAAACGAAATTTCAAATCCTCCTGTTCTATACGGATGACGTGCCCATCCATACTAATAGGAAAAATATACCTATATGTATATAGAGATGTTCGATATCCCATCAACATCCATTCATTATTTCTTGTTATACCCCTCATTATGATGGGTTTTACACACACACAGACACACCTTCATTTTGCAACAAGCGCCAGCGAAGGAAAACCTGTTTCCCTGGTGAAATTCCAATTGCTGAAAACCATAGTTTTTGAATAGTCATGCCATGTTCTACCATGTTGTACCTACCACTTTGTTTCTGGTTCTGGAACCCAGGACGATCCTCTACGACTGCTGGCAGCAAGGCTGGGAACGGGAAATGGAGGTGACACCACGGAAAAATATGGATTACCAATAAAAGTTGGAAGGTGCAGCAACGGATTCAAGTTGATTGTTTGCAACATGGTTGCTTGCTTCATTGATCTTGCAATCAATGGCATGATGATCCTACTTCGCCGATCAGTTTTGCCTCTTTAACCCCCATAATTAAGTGTTGGACAATCCAACTGCAGGTGTGCCCAACTCCTTTTGACACTGCTGTAATGCATTGATTTGATTCAGCAAGATTTTATCAGGAATCGGGTGATTCAGATTAAATTTAGCGCTTCATTCATCAACACTAGGAAATAATATGAAATAATAATGTTTGGGACTTTTGAAAATGTATGGATGGTATGCCCATTTCCTTCATTTAAACTCCAATGCTCGTAGAAGGGGAAGCCGCCTCATGTTCTTTGGTTAGGTCCCCAAGCTCAAGAAAATTCATCCTTTATCTTGACAACATAGCCATATACTATGTAAACAAAGAGTCCTTAATGCATATCCTTTCTCAAAGTCATATCAGTCATTGCAAGAATCATCTGACAGTAAAACACGTTCCCGAACAAAAGATGTGTCTCATGATGTTGTTGTTTAGACTACCTGGTACAATTATATACTCTATCTATATATATATATATGTATACCAATCACTTCTCCTTGTTTCATCTGGTTATGGCTCAAACCTCGCGCAGCGATTGAACCACAAAATGGTTCTATCCTCATGAAGGTTAAACTGTTCACCACGTTTGACCCATCATATCTATGGATAGATTCGGATAGATAGCTAACACCTCCATAGTCTTGCCACTTGGCTCGTTGATGCAGGCACCGCTCGGGTGGAGCTGCGGTTTCTCCTGGCCTCAGAGCCCGAAGGGCAGCCAGGCACTGAGGCGCGGTGGGAAGCCACTTGTGGATGGGCTTAACCATGAGATGGTGCATATAAAACGGTATAAATTAGGGAACCCTTGGATAATTATAATTTAGTATTTCAATCTCTTGCTACAAATGGGGATGTGCACTAACCAACTAAAGGGTACCTAAGGTTGTCCACCAAGCCTCAAAAATGCTGATTCGCCATTTTTTTGTAGCTGGAAAATTGAGAATAGACTCAGACTCGATAATTTCTAGGCCCCTTTCTTTGGGGTGGATTTACCGCGATAATCGAAAATTCGATCGGGAAGATGATCATCAATTGGAATTGGGGTTCTGAGGGGCGCGTGCCGCTCAAAAAGTGGAAAATTGCTCTATTTGAAACCATGATTGGATACCATTGTTCACAATGCGGTAAGTCCTGTAATAGACCTTCTTTTTTTTTCGGGCTTCAATATTTTCCATCTGGCAAAAGCTGGTGAACGGGGTATGTTATGTTTGTTTTTCTTTTGGTTACCAGGTTACATCACCATACACGATGATTAGAAAGCGGATTTGTTTTAGGGAGAATAGCCATTGCTTGATTTGGGAATTAAAATGCTGTCAGCCCAAAAAGATGGTGATTAACCAAGCAAAATTTTGGTAAGTGACCGCGACCTCGAAGGGGCTCACCGTAGATGATGGTTTGTATATTATGACCATAAGGGGAATCCAAAATGGTCACCAGTTCTGACCTGGGAACTGTCATGATTTGCCCAGGCGAATAGGAATGGGTCAATTCGTTTGGGCACCTTGGACCCACAGAACATGCCATTGTTACACTACAGTCTTGCAGGTCGATGATTTTGATTCATACCCACATGGGATTGGTACAAACATCAGACAACCTTACTAAGCCTCTCTACCAGTCGAAATGCATGATGTACCCACTTGCTGATGGCTAAATTATATGTACACGGTTTGATTGAACTCCAACTTGTTGCAGTTTGTAAAAGAAAACAAAAGAAAACATTTGTGCCTGTCCATGAGGGATGTACCATGATGTACCCCATGTTCAGAGAAACCTCATCCAAGCCCTGCAGATCTGCATGGCCTGGCGGAAACGATGCGGTTCCTTCGCCTTCGACGCCCTGGAAGTCCGCAACGGTCAGCTTGGGTGCCCTGGGGTACTGTGCCTGGATGGGGTTGGAAAGGAAAGAAACTTGGGAGTTATAGGGCCTAAGTATCCCTTAATATTTTTTAAAATTGCTTACGCCCAAGCGAAATTGTGGTAGAATGTATTGGATGTACAGTACTCATTTTGGGGTCACTTGTTGAAAAAAGTTGGGGAGCTTGAACTGACTCAAGATGGTTTAGACAGCAACAAGCGGAGAGTTGTTCAAGCAAAATGTCATGCGGTTTCTTGCGGCGAAGTTTCGAGAAAGTTTCTGTGTTTAATTTCTCTCTGTGTGAAAACATCTCCGTGTAAAAGTTTCTTTGCGTAAATGCATGTACGTGTAAAGACATGCGTGTGCAAGTGTACAGGCCACTGTGTAGACAAGTTTGTGTGTGAAGGTTTTTTAGATCATCATCATCAACACCATCATCTCCATATATCTCCATCATTATCACCACCAACATCACACCATGGTTTTTGTCGTATGTTTTTGGAAGGAACCCTTCGCGCGTTTGATTTGTCTTTGGCAAGAATATGTGGTGTTTGTCTCCAGGTTTGCTTTGGGGCCACAGCGTCTTCTAGTTCCTTTTTGATCCTTTTTGTGTTTTTGTTCTTGCTGTTATTGTCATTGTTCTGGTTGTGGTGGACTTGGGATTTGCGGGCGTGTTCCCACTTGCTGTTGGCCGAGGTCGGCAGATACATACACATCATATCCCACAGCGTGAGCTGTTTTGAAGCAGCTCTTTCCCAAAGTGTATATGTTTGGGGCCCCATCAGCCAGCTACCCTATCAGCTACAGCTACCTTGACATCCCCGGGTTTCCGAGGTCGCTCATCTATCCGGCGCCCAAAGAGGGAGCGCAGCAACCTGCGTTGTTGTCGCCCGAAGGCTGGGTTTGCCACGGCTGGATGTTTGAGGGTTTCCTTCTGGAGTGTCGAGAAATAGCTTTATTTTGTTTAAGATATATAACATGAAACCCAAAATTCTGTAAAGTTGTTGTGCTTGGTTGGACATGGCAGTGTTTGGAGTTGCGTGTTGGAAATTTGGGGTGTAAATATCGCAGAACAATTTTCATTACCTGCATAATCGTACATGCTTGGAGCACACTCGGAGTTTAACAATGCTTTTTGCGCGCAGCAAGTATGCAGGAACAATCATACACCCATGGCGGATGTTTCAAGACCAAAAAGGGGGCAATCCTTTGTTTCCATTGTTTGGTGTATGAATCCTTTGGTGGTTTTTGGGTTGGGTCGCCGAAAAAATATGGCTGATGATTCAGTCTTTGATGCCACTATAGTATGTATGGGTCATACGAGTCAAACATGTCGTTGGTTTATGATTCCATTGTTCGCATCCCCATTTTAGGAGGTTGAATCAACAATTTTGTTGATCATATTGGATTGGTTCAATCTTGGTCATTATCAAAATTTGACATCTTGATACCATCAGCAAAGGTGGTGGCCCAACATTGTATCTTCAACAACAGACTTGGTCCATGCATTCAACATTTGCGTCCATTTGCCATTCTGAAGAGCCGGGGCTTCAACCATGAATCAGAAATTACCCTCATCGACTCTTTACAACACTTTATCGATTTTGGAGCAGTTTCAGAGTTGATGCTTGGCCAAGGATTCATTACTAAGCGGTCTCTGTATGTTTGGGCTATTTTGGACTTAACTTCCCCACTTGGGTATGGGTCAAGTCATCAGGGCACAAATGGGCCCACAAGCAGTTTTTTTGGTGCAAAATCATAATTTTGAACAGTTGGTCGTTTTTACCTATACTTTATTGGTTATGGGGATGCCTTCCCATTTTCCGGTTTATTGTTGGTTAGATACTGTACCCAAAAAGTTTGGCACATTCACCCCATGTATAGTTGGTTTTCACCAGTTCATAGCCTTGATCAGTGCCCACAGTGTTCATCACATTGTTCCCTTTGGAAGTCAAACATGGTAATGGGAAGCCCAATGATTATTGTAAAATGCATCTACGATGTTTATTTCAAAGAATGAACATTGGAGATATCTGATCTTGGCAAGGTCCATCTTTACGGCTGGGAATGCCATCTGAAGAATATGGCTATCCCCTTGTAAATCCCTAGTTCAAAAAGGGGATGACACCATGAATCCCATCGTCGCCAGGGTTCGCTTCCCTCATCCCAGCTGCCGGAATGGTTTAAAAATGCATTTCTGCTGTTTCGCTGGGCCGCGCACTTTCTTTGCGGTATTGTAAATTCATAAATTCCAACGTTCAATGATTTTATATAATTTATATAATTCATGCGAAATCGTTTTCTTAGCCTTGACATGACACCACTTACCACCCACCTGCCGTTGCGAGGCACCTACGAAGAGGTGACGAAACTTCAGTTGAGCTCGTCTGGAGCCATGCGGCTGAAGGTGCCCAAAGTCACCAGTGAGGAGCAGCTCAAGGTGAAGCGGTCAAGGGGCTGAAAAATAGTGGGGTGGAAAAGATTTATCATACCTTTATATGCCTTTATTCTTAGTTGTATATACATTCAAGCAACGGATATGATATATATATATATAATTGTAACTGTATATATATATATACATACTGCATCTGTGTAGTATACCAAATCTATATACATTAGCCAAGTTTTTTGAGGCATCCTCACTGATGATGGATATTCCACATTCAATTTGTTAAAGACTGAGTTTGTATACTTTGCCAAAGATGGTAAATCCTGCGCCACGGATACTCCTCGCGTGTGCAGTGAGTCGCCGGTCTTAGAAAAACCTTCGTTTTTTTGTCGGGAGTTCCTACCATATTGTTTGCTGGCAAGTTATTTGCCCTAAACATTGGATTGTCAAATGCAAGACTGGATTGTAAAATACTGGCGGTTGGCATTTCTTGGGCCCATTGGTACCTCATTTTTTAGCTGCAGCCAATTGCCGTCGCATGTCATGGTGAACTTCATGAAAAGACTTGCAACGCGTCCGCTTTTCATTTGGCACATATTATATATAATATTATATATATATATATATATTCATAAATGAAGGAATCTTGATGTTTGAAGGAATTTAGATATTATTTCGCGCGCGCTCTCTCTCTCTCTAACTGTCTATATTGAAGATACGCATTTGTTTCCACAGTTGTTTTCAATCTATAGACTTATCCATCATGAAGCCTGGCAAACCCAGTTGTGACCCAACGTAGCCAATTGTAGGGGGAACCCTTCGTGGAAACACCTGGGTCATCTCATTCAATGCTAACGTCACTTCGTCAGTGGCCCCAAGTCTCACGGCTGATGCTCTTGTGTTGCCACCCGGCATTTCAAGTGAGTGCTTCCAAGGACATGCAATTTTTGGATGTATCCTTGTTTACCCAAAAAAGGTGCAATATCGTTTACTTGTATCAGAGTAAACATGCCTAAACCATAGTATGCCCATCTATGCCAAATAATTCATTTGTCCACGCACACATGTTGGCGTTGTGTATTCTACTCATCAAGCATCCGATGTTTGGGTACCCTTTTTTTTACCTGTAGCCACATAGCCGGTTGGTGTTTCAAGCCATTCTCACTTCCATATCTGCAATGTTCTTCAATCCCAAGTGGCATTTTGGGGGATTTTGGTGGAGGAGCGGCTTAAACTATGAACAATACCAGGTAAAAAAAGAACGGATGGATCCCACCCCAAAAAATCATTGTCAGCCAATCAGTTTGTAGATAGATGGGTGTGAGTTTTCCCGAATGCCACACAAATTTCCGGCAGGTGGAAATTCGGGGCTTGGCCACTGATGCATTAGAGGTGCATGGAGTGGTACGGATCGAAGTGAAAAGAACCGCATTTTTTTCAGCCAAGGCAAAATTCTGTTTGGGTGGTATCCCGAAGTCCAGGACAAGGAAGCTAATTGTTCCGTGTTTGGGGAAATCGTGAATCTAAAGATTTAAGTTCTATATTTTGGGCTTGAACGCCGACCAATAACAAACGGTTGTTTGACTGTGACACTCATACGAAGGAGTTTCAACAGCCATCACCTTCTTTGGATCCCTTTAGGACATGCCAGAATCAACCGCCATGCTGCAAAGTTGCTTTCTGAAGGTGGTTAACATCCGCCACTAAACCAACATCATTTTGTTTGTTCGTGCAATATATGCGCGTAGATCTACGTATGTCTCTGTAAATACATACATCCATGCAGCATGCATATAGAAAGTGTGTCATATCTCTTTGCATATAAACGCATAGATTGCAGCTCAGTTACCCGGTGGCAACTGTGTGCTCGGGCTTCAATTTAGAAGATCTCGGGCTGCCAATCCAAGCATAATTCTTCAGGAAGGTGTAGTAATTTAGCACAAAGAAGCTATCTAGAAGACATAGTAGTCCGTTGTGAAATCTTTTTAAAGTTGACTGGATTTTCATGTTCTGGGTTTGCATCGTGGGTTTGTTGAGTGGTGGGAAGTTTTAATTCTTGAAAGGGAAGGATTCAATATGATTCAATCAACCTCGGTCCATCATTCAAAATGAGAAGGGAACGCCAGTATGAAGTGGTCACCAAGTGGTCAAACCATATGCCAGGTGACGGCCACAGACGAAGTGGAAATTTCCATCGTCTACAGCTGTTTGAGCGCTGGGGTCATTGCCACTTGGCGGCTAATGTCCATGGACGGGGCAGGGTTGTTTGGAAACGTAGATTTCAGGTAGTCCAGGTAGTCCGGTTGGTGAATAAATTGGTTACAGGTTTGATGCTTGGCAGTAAAAGTCGGAGTTATGTTTGTATGTTTTCTTTCCCGTAAGCGCAGATTGATTGGTCATTTGTCAGCATTAAACGAACCAATTTTAGACCCCAATGTTTGGTGCCAGTTTCCGCCCAAGTTTGACCAATGCCCTTAGTGTACGTGGCAGGGGTATTGTTAAGGATTAGGAGGAAGCGGAGCTGCAGGACCATTTTTCCCATGAAATCATGTCCGCAATTTCTTGTAATCCCTTCCGCCTGGCCCATGAGTAGATACTTTTCGAAACCTTGGTCAGGACTGCATCTATTCATTCAGGGCCCGTGATAGAAAAATTGAATATTAGGAGGCCGGGATGGCCACTGCTTGATGTTCTGAGCCTTTTTTGAACCTAAGGTTCTATAGCATATTTTGATATGTACCGCCTGCATTTTAAATGTTAAAAGGTGGCACACCAGATATTAGTTTGGACTACACCCAAAAAACTCATTTACCAAGGATGCTATGTGGGGGTTCCTGTCCGTTATATGACGTTGAGTTGTGTGGATTTACAGGTTCCGCAACATCTCACAGAATTTCATGTGATGTTCATACCTTGCGCGGGTTTATCCAACAACAGAGACTTCCGCCCGACATTTTCCTGTGGATTTTAGCCGTCCCCTTTCACACATCGCGGGATGTGGTGAGATTCAAAGGTAGGAAAGCTGCAAGTTACCGGATTGTACATAATGAAACATCCAAACAGATGGGCGAATGTAGATTTCATCAACATAAGCTGCGGCGGTCTCAACAGCACAGAATTGGCGGTTATCAAGAAAGCGGCTGGAGAAACAACTGAGGTAACATTATGTTTCTTGGAGAAAAAAACCTGTAGACAGATACATACCCATTACATCCCATTACACGTACCCAGGTCTTTTTTGGTAATTGATTCCAAACAAGTATGGTAGGATTGTTGCGATAATATCACCATAATTCAGGTTCTCCAAGCTAAAAACACAGGTTTCCCAACCTTTATTGGATTAATATCTAGTCAAAATCTATGCTACAGCCAAGAAAAGAAAACAATGTCTCCGGGTTTTCCCTATATACACTGCGGATTCGCAACGAGGGCGTGGAGTTGGCCTTGGAACAGGCGGTGCTGTCGGCAGCACATGCGCCTGAGGCAGGAAGCTGGTGGAATTGGAACCGTCCCAGGCTACCAGGGGTGTCAGGTGGTGTCACTGTCTGTGCGAAAATTCAAGAGCTTTGCAATGCAGCAAAAAACGGGGACATGTAGCATCGTGCCTCTTATTTCATGTGCTCTTCCAATGCTGGAATATTTACCAGCATGTGCAAACCATGCTGTATGACCCAGTCAGATATTTTCTTTAAGGGCATCCAAGGCTAATTCATTTTGAAACGTTAAGCTAATTTAATTTTGAATTTGAGTGAGTTGTGTTCCCAAGCCGCAACTATACCCTGGTTTTATGTGCAGTTTCCATAGCGTACGTGTGCGTGTTCATCCCGGTGTTAGGAACCCTAGTTGACCATTGTCTCAAGTGGGCAATAACGTGGGGAAAGTATCCTGAGCTAGTAACACAGGTTGAGCTGTTGAATTGCAGGTTATCCCAATCATGATTACATGGGTAAATTGCTCGTGGAATGCACATGGCGAAGGTATTGCACCTGCATTGGCGGAAGCATTGCGGCGACTCAGTCTACAGGACGGAATAGTGTTGCAGGGCAGGTGGCGCTGAAGAAGCCATAAACGAATATAGTGAGCCCCCCCAAAGAATGTTGGATATACAGATTTACAACTGTTGTAGTAGGATGTCGCAATGTTTCTACTAAATTCTATCTTTTTTGGGGGATAGTGCGAGGCCAATAGGGTATGGCAATGGTGCAAAGGAGTGTAGCAATGGAGCCCCATTTTTTCGTTTCGTTTTACCATCTAGTTTCTCGGGTCAATAGTTTGGGCCCCCCGCCAAATGGCTACAGGTCAAGTCAAGTCATTGGACCCGCAAATGATTTGTCGTCTTTTGAATCTGAAGCTATCCAGATCCAGGTTAATGACCTAGATCCAAGGCCGCGTGCTGAATCAAATTTGTTTCCATAGCCAAGTTAACATCTGCAAATGTTCATGAATCAAGTTCAAACATGTTGGGTTTCGTATAGGGTTTGTCGCTCTAGCGCTGAGAGATCCAGATAGGATAAGCCGATTGTATATGTGTGTGCGATTGTATCTGTTTCTCTATATATATATGATTCAATATGGTTTTATATTATTCAATATGCTTATATTTGATTATTTATGATTATATATATGTTTTTTTTATGGCTATGTATGGTTAGACATGATTATGTGTGATGATGTATGATTACAGATGGTTATACATATATATATATATGTACATATGTACATGTACACACCCTTCTGCTTGAGGTACTTTGGCATTAGAAATGATGCACGGACTAGCTTCATCCAGATAGCATCTACCATCCATGACCTCCACAAGATGGAAAGGTTGGTGGCTTTTGTTGAAGTAGTCAGTCCATTGCAGAGGGGTAGCTGCTCCAGGTGGTTCTGGTTCGGGAACACCCAAAAGTTTAGAAAGAATGCTAGCAAGTTTCTTGTGGGACTAGACGCGCGTTTGCGACTGAGTTGCTTCAAAAATGCCTTGTGCTTGGTGGAAATATGGATGCAAAGTAGTCACTGAGAAGATAAGATGGAGAGACGCGCGGTGCCTCCGCAACAACTCCTGGGAAAACCAGTGTTTGGTGATTGGTGGCTTGAATAGTAGCCGCAAGCACAGGAACGCGCTGGGTCAAAACTATCAACACCTACAACTGATAATGGATGATTTAGTGCCCAATGTTCTGAATCCATTGTCACCCCAATTTTGAGCTATAGGCATATATCATTTTTGTAAAGGTGATTGTTTTAAGTATCTCTGCGTTTTTCCAGGCTCAAAAGACCCGTTCCTGTCTGGCTTCTGCTGCGTCTACTCCACTAGGATGTTGTTTTTTGCACCGTTTTGCTCGAATGTTCCATTGTAAATTGGCATCATCCTCCCAGGCACAGAAGAAAAATGACGCATAGAAGATATCTGAATCGTGTTTTTTTGATTGTTTTAAGATTTATATTAAAAAATCGTTCGCCGAATGATGCGAATAACTTGTGCCATGGGGCCCGGTGTTGTGATATCCCGGGTCCTGACTACCACTCGACCATTGGTTGTTTTGCCTCCCCCCACAGCACATGACTGATGAGAGCTGGCAGGTATCTGGACGTCTTTCTAAAGGAAAACAATAACAGAACTCAGGCAAGTGGAAGATGGGGATAATCTGTGACTCCCTTTTAAAGTGGCTTGTGTCCACCGGGGATTACTGGGGTCTGCAGGGATATTCCATCATCATATCCCTCCATGGCTTTGAAAACTGGCGCATAAATTCCAATGGTCTGTGAACTATGGTCCCCATCCTTGATGACTTCACCCAGGGAAGGGATGGCCGGCTCAGATTAAACACCTGTTGCTTCTTTGCTTCTCACTGTTGCATTGGAATATGAAGTATTGTTTCAAGTGTAACAACTTGGTTTCTCTTGATTCTACAAATCTGATTATTTTGGATGATATCTTATGATATCTTCATGTTCAAAGTTATCACCTTTTGTGGGGCGCTGTCATATCCGTAAAAGCTTAGCTTTTTCCGGGTTGTCAAAATCGGAAGTCCACCATTTTATTGGTGAAAACGAAACCTTTTTCCACAACGGTATGTTTTCTTATTTTCTTGCCTTCCGCATCCTTCAGCTGGATTTTGTTGTGAAACTTTGGGAAAGCAACCCTGTTTTGCTCCGCCAGGTGGTCTCCAAAGGTCGGACCTTACCTGGCTTCGTGCACTGCCCAAAGCAGGCGGCCGAACCAGGCCCCAGCGGGTTGTAAGGTTGCATACGATAGCTTTGGTGGCGAACACAGTGAAAATTCCGGAAATTATGGGATAGTTATGGGAATGTGCGGGATGGTTGATTACAACTGATTTTGGATTGTGCAACGTGACCCCCGGTTTGGGCCTTACCCATGTATCATGTAGGTTTGTCCAAAACACAGGATGCCCCCAAAATGGCTATTGAATAAGAAGAATGAATATAAACCATCAAATTTTGGGGCACCCTATTTTCAGACAAACCCGTATGCGTATATATGTATACGTATATACAGGCATGAAAGCGCTTATCCCATGCATTCCATGTTTAACTGGGTTCTAAGAGTTCTAAGATGGTTGTTACCGAGAGCAACTGGGATAAGATTACTTGATGATAATAGGGGACGGTACTACCCTTTCTACGCCAGGGATGCTCATAACCCCTGAGCTGGGAATCCCCACTATCCAACCGTTATAGGCTATAGGTTTTGACCCTGCTCAAGTGGGTTTGCCCAGAAATCGGGCACCCTGTAATCCTAAGGCGCGCATTCTGTTTGCCAGGTGCTGCCATTACACTTACCATAAATGGGGCTTTTCACCAGTTTTGGGCAAAGCCACGGTCGTAAGCAATGTGATGGCTAGCAAGTGGAACTCAACCATATTCAATCGGAAAAAAAACATATTGTATATAAAGATACCTATGGCAAGCATATTTAACCGAATTGCAAAATATACTTAAACTGCACTGCATCGATAAACATATTGAACGCAGCTGGGACTCAGCAATCATTTTCAGGAGGTCAATCACGTACGGACCTGTATCAAGTTCAAAGGAAATTGCCAGGAGCTATTGGATGTTGGGGTTCTCAAGGCCCACAAGACATTGGTTAATGCGCATTGCCAGGTTTTAAGGGCCCAAAGCATGCAAAAAAAAAACATCAGCCACCGATGAATTTAAATGTATATACTATATATATATATATTATTATTATATATATATATATATGTATATTGTTGGTTGGATGGCCCCTTTTCACTCAATGGCAGTCAAGGTGCGGATCCAATTTGCAGCCTAAGCTCAACGTCAATATGGGGATTGCGAAAATTGGTCTTGAAAGAAGGAACAAACTTGAACAAAAACTCTGAGATTTTGGGTCTAATAAGCAATTTGGCGAAACACCGAAGAATGCTTTGGTTAATGGCATTTTTTTAGACAATATTGTAATATCCACTGCTTCTTGATGACGTGCAACTAGTGGATACTAGTCTTTGTTGGTGACTTCAGGTGCTTTCTTTTTTTCAATCCAAATTTCGACCGGGCTGGAAAGATATATCTTTTGATCTCTTTTGATAACACCTGCTTGGTGATCCTTTTCCCCCACGAATATACATGCCCTTCAAACCTTGCTAGATGGAACAAAGTGCGTTTATTCATTTTGGGGTCGAGGTTGAGGGGGGCTATTGTGAGAACGGATGAGCTTAGAATCCACCAGAAGTGTCAGGAGCCGTGGACGGGACCAAACCAATCATCAAGACTGAGCAGCTTGGACGCACGCTCTTGATTCGGAAGATCGTGTGAGCGGGTGTGTCCCCTATGCGGCTGGCTTTGGAAGCCAATGTTTACACCGCCGCTAAATACATGTGTGTTGTAATTTTGTGCGTGCTCACGTGCATGTATGCATATATATATATACATACATACATACATACATACATTTTTTTGATAAATAGAGATGTGCATGTATATGTTTGTGCAGTTTTTGCTGGATCTTTGGGTCCTGATATTTTGGATATCAATACAACCGTAGGTTTGTGTACCTTGTCGCAACAATTTGAAACTTGAAGAGGTTCTGTAACATGGAAAAGAGGTCATGGGACAAAAACGGCTTAGTGCATCTTTCAATGTAGATTGCCACCATTCACCAAGCATCATTTATTTGCTATCCCGGGAAGACGGGATTCCTAGAGGGTTCATAAGTTAAATCCGATATGTTTTATACGTGGCTCTACCTGGAACAAACATGATGACAATCTCATGGGAGATGCAGGCGCACCTGGACTGATGATTTAGCCATCGGAATTTCCCGACCAGGCATTGGTGCTTACCAGAGGGCACACTACCAAGGAACCGCAACCAACTTGATGATCTTTAAGGTAGTGATAGTAGCGTCCTTGCGGTAAAAACAAACCTTGGCGTCAGCTTGGCATCTTGTAAGCCACCACTTGCACAGCAGATCCCAACGATTAGGCCCCATGACTTAAACCATCAATCTTGGTGGATCCTTTTGATGTCCCCATGAGGGTGAGTCATTACCACCATGTATTGCTGGTATCCTCTCCAAGGTGCTCAGCAGATCCTGCTGTGGAAATTGGGCCCAAGGCATGCTACGCGGGGTTTGAGCAGAGAAATGGCGATTGATAGATCTGGTTAAACTAGGCTACGGCGCGGTTAGCGACCCGGGGTAATTCATTGATTTTTCATGATGCTTGGTTCACCAAATCATGGTATTTGCAATGTTTTGTAAAAACGTGATAAAAATGTCAAATCGTAG
>Ga0126342_10000937_pt1 | contig 37358 bp, 25 predicted proteins | sample Cyp1metagenome_FD_92528 | JGI IMG/M metagenome (GOLD analysis project Ga0126342, IMG submission 92528) | Coral microbial communities from Lord Howe Island, Old Settlement Bay, Australia - Cyphastrea 1 metagenome | ecosystem: Host-associated > Invertebrates > Cnidaria > Coral ... | reverse complement strand
GGCCTGAATTTTGATTTGATTTCATGACCAGATAGCCTCTGGTAATTTAACAGTGTGCTATTGAAAATGACCATTTATAGTGGATTTTCCCATTCAAAATGTTGATTTTCCATAGTTATGTTAGTTTACCAGAGGGTAGCAGCAAATACCAAGTTTTTTGTTGTTTCAACTGGTTATATATTCAATGTATGTGTATTTCATATGATTAGATTGTTTGACAATTATTGGAATTTACTGCAGCCAGCCTTCTTAAAACATGTATATATATAATTACACATCTGGGTAAATTATAACGACCCCACGACCCCACTGTTTTCCCTCACTGGAATCCTGTTTAGATTGCAGGAAATCATCCCAAATGGCCGAACAATGCAGGTAAGTGAAATATTTTAGTTTACCCATATACATATATAGTTACAATTTAGATACCTCTGTATAGATACATATAAATCGATACCTCTATGATATTTATATATATATAGGTGGTTTATCCCATTATTTTTAGGGTTTCAACCATCCTTTTGGCGATGCAGGATTTGTTCCATCCATAGTATCATCCAGTAGACTAAGAGAGCGGTGGATGGCCCATGGATGGCCCGGCCTTTTTTTCCTCCGAGGAAATGCCTGGATCATGGCTGTTTGGAACTGGCGAAATATGTTAGATCTTTGGGCGATACTGAAAATATAATCTGGTTGGTGTCTTGGAACATGAATTTTATTTTCCTTTTTTTTGTGACTATTAATCCCAACTGACTAGTATTTTTCAGAGGGGTTGAAACCACCAACCAGTAATATGCCTGTACATGGATATATATATATATATAGGTATACCTCTATAACTTGATATATAGATAGAACTATAAATTATGATACTTCAGCATATGTTTTACAGATATGGAAAAAACAATGTTATCCATTTGTATGGTTACAGGATAGTAACTTTAGGGAATACTTAAGATATACTGTATATAGTTTTACTGGGATTTAATGTGTATATATATACATATATATATGGAACTGTAACTTGATGGAATTCATGTTTTCAATTCGGACAAACTGAGATATCTGTGGGACATACTTGAAATTCATAGACACTAAATATTGAAATTTTAGTTATGTGTTTGAACACGAACCAAGGTATGATATGTTTACATACCTACCCTTTATAGAACATAGCTATGAAAGAATACTTACATGATGAAAAACTACCAGAGGGTGAGGGTAATCGTTATACCTATATAACATAATACAAATACATGTATATATATATTGATTTTCACTGTATTTAGATACATGCAAATATACAATGCCCCAAATTATGTTATTTATGTTTGTTATATTTCGAATCACGGGATACCAATGTAACATATATTTGGATGATTGCCTGTAGTATCTGGTAATGTGTTTGGTTTCGGATGGTAACTCTCTTGCGTTTCCGAGGCTCTAGGGTCTCTTCAGGAATGCTCATCTCGACCGATCCAACTTGGACGACCATATATGGAAAACAAAAACCCTCCCTTTGAAAAAGTGGAGCCCTAAATCATTTCCCAAATCATCAACAATATTAAAATACATAATCTGGTTGGTGGTTTCAATCATTTTCTTTTTTTCCATTTCATATATGGGATAATCCCAAACCCATTGACTGACTCATATTTTTCAAGATGGTTAAGTCATTACCAACAAGTTAAAAAACATGATTCTCTCATTTTCCCCCACACTGTTTGGGGTCTCCAGCGCTGGGCGTGGCTTCCGCCAAGGTTATGAGCAAAGGAGCTTCGAGGCGGGCAGCGATTCCTGTGTAAGGTTTGTTTCGGATGGCTGGTAAACATATACCAAAAACGATGGAAAATCACAATTTTTCATGGGAAAACTCACTATAAATGGTGATTTACATTGATTTACCAAAAACGATGGAAAATTCAATGAACATCAGCATTTTTAATGGGTAACGAGCTTTCGCCATGGCTTCAACAGCAAACTGTTAGTTTACCAGAGGGTAACTGGGAAATCATGGAAGTTTATTGGGATAAAAAAATGTGTTTGATGGGGGATATGAGATATTCTTCACCAACAATTAGGGTTACGGGGATTTACTGAAGATGATAAATTTTATATGGTCCCAATTGGAAATCGTTTTAGGGAATCTACATGGAATATGTTTTTTGTCGGGGACCTCGTAAGCAAATCCAAGTATAGAGTTTTAATTGGGATATGATTGGGATATTGATTCAGCATGTTGCCTTCATCCCAACTGACTTTAACTCATATTTTTCAGAGGGGTAGGTATACCACCAACCAGTTGAGTTCTATACATGAACTATAGATCCATATAGCCTCTGATGATTTGACACATTAGCTATGGAAAATAACCCCATTGTCGTGAGTGAATGTTCCATGCTTATTCTCTCATGGTGCAAACGTGTTTCGATGATGTCAACTCCACATGGAACTGTCCTACAGCCATGGAAAGGTAGCCTGAAAAATTGTCCATGACTTGGTTTGTAGGATTTTTTTTATGTCAATCCTCCAGCGATTTTCAGGGGTCCCCCCCATGAATTGGAGGACCAAAAACGTCTTCGTAAGAAATCCTCAAACTCGTCCTGGTCAAACTTGTGGTCATTATTTGGGTCATTATTTGGGTCATTATCCCCATTGGTTATTGGTATATGATACATATATCTTGACATATAGCATACATGTTTATGCGCCCCCCCTTTGTGATGTGAACGTTGGTTGAATGATTCGCCCTAGTAGCTAGTTCGTTATAAATACCATAAACCATACATTACTATAGTTGCTAAGTTGGTTTATAACTCCCCAGTTATAAATACCATAAACCATAGTGAAATTGGAGTTATAAACCACGAACTGAACGCAATCTCGTCAACGGGGGCCAACTGAACACTATCGTGGCCGGGGGCCTCACCAATTCATACCATTTCTATGCGATGATATTTCTGGTTGTCGGACTGGTCAAACTTGTGGATGGTTAACTGGTTGGCGGACTATCAAGAATAGTGCTGGTTAATATATAGTGGTTTTCACAGGCTATCAACCAACTGGCCAGGAATATGATGGTGATCTGGTGATTTGGAACATGATTTTTATGACTTCCATATATTATTGGGAATTTCATCATCCCAACTGACAAAGTCATATTTTTCAGAGGAATTGCAGCCACCAGCCACTTAAAGCTGGTTCGAAAAGCTGTTCTTACTATCAAACTCCCGTGACTCCCATGTTTCTTGTTTTGCTGAAACGCCCTGTCGCATTGGTGTCAGAGTTCCATTTTTGCTGATTGATTTGTGATGCTCACAGGGAACTGACAATGGACTAGATTGACTAGATCCTCAAAATCCCATCGAAAAAGCCCAATTTCAGTCCCATGTTTGGTGAGGCGTCATGTTAAGTCCCAATTTCTCTGGTGAATTCCCACTCAACAACCTTGAACATCTTGACTGGTTGGTGCTTTTTAACATGTTTTTTCCATTCAGTTGGGAATAATCATCCTCCCAACTGACTTTAACTCATATTTTCGGGGTTGGTTGAAACCACCAACCAGTTGAGTTCTATACATGAACTATAGATCCATATAGCCTCTGATGATTTAACACATTGGCTATGGAAAACAACCCGTGTATAGACTGTATCTGATTGGTGGTTTGGAACATTTTGCATTTTCTCATATATTGGGAATAATAATCATCCCAACTGACTTTCATATTTTTCAGAGGGGTAGGTTGGTATACCACCAATCAGATTATTATTCACCATCATTAACCATATAATAACCATCATCATTAGCCATCATCATAACCACGATATAATATAAACCACCAGTAACCCATGTATAGAACCATCCAGTTGAACTTCCCCCATGGCTTTCTCGCTTTCTCTTCCCGGCGCGAGGCCATGGAAGACGTGAACGTTCTGTCGCAGCGCTGTGTCGATGAGACCACAAGCACCACGACGCAGGTGACCTGTGCTACGATGACAGTTTGCCCGGGGGAAACCCATGGGAAACCAATGGGAAATCCAGTGATTTTATTGGGAAATCTATGGTGAAGATACATATGGTGAATATGATTGGGAATATTATATAGGATATATATATATATATATATACATATACATATATATATATATATATATCACCTATACACCCATGAATGTCTAATATTTATTGAGGAATTTTCAAAATTATATACATTCCCTATGGATCCAAGCACTGTCTGAGAAGGTACAAAGAACTATCCAAATTATAGCAAATTATGCCCCAAACACTTCCTAAGAAGGTACTTGGATCCATAGGGATTAGTAATAACTGGTGATATACATTATTTGTAGTAAATATCTGGTGATATACATAGTAAATATTTGGCTAGACATTCTGTGCCTATAATACATTGCATATAGATTGCAGTATATTGGAATCTAGTAATTTATAGCCAAAGTGGTGTATTGGGAATGTATTTTCCAATATGGCCAATATGGCCAAACCTTTCAGATTATAGTGATTTGTTTTTCCCGGATGCTTGGGGTGAAAAACCATCATGGGCCAATGGGTTTACTGTAGTAATGGGGAAATGATATGAAATAATGAGGATCTACATTTTAATATGGGTTTAAAAGATTGAAAAACAAAACGAAAAAACATTGGGACTTGCTGCATTTTACCCTCGGGATTTCGATTGGCGGATTTTTTTTTTAATGTTTTCGTTTGGGGGAAACCGACGGCATGAAACATGGGGATTTCACCGTTCCAAGCCATGGGGATTTCGCCCCGAGATCGCTATTAGTTCTCGGTATTGCCTATGGCAACGGATGTTTATGGCAGACACAATCTGGTGGTTTGGAAACATGACTTTTATCTATCATATTTGGGATGTCATCCTTCCCATAAACGAACTCAGTTTTTTCAAGATGGTTATTGCACCACCAACCAGCAATATATTTATACTGCATCTTAGTATAAACCAAGTGACCTGTTGTTAATCGTTGTTCCGGGATGTTCCGGAGAAGGCAATATTTCCTTCAATATAATGATTCATACAGTAATACATGCAAATGTGACCACTTGTCATTGAGTTATCCATGTTTAGAGTTTCTTTGAAAACCAGCTGTCTTTGGGCAGCCGGCACAGTCTTCGAAATGTGTGGTATCAATGCTGGGCAGCTGTTGCCAATGTAATACCAGATGTCCAACAGATACATACTGTAAACCAGGAAAACAAGTATATTTCCCACAGTTTGTGTCCAGTGAATCCCACAGTTTGTGTCCAGTGAAACATCACTGTTTGGTGATGTTTGGTGCAGGACTCATTCATGGTTCACCTTCCCAAAGAGAGATCAAAGTTGCTGTTTACACCGCCTATATGCTGTTTGAGATATCAACAGATACAATCATCTACCCGATCTACCCCACATATGACCCAAGTCTGTAGATCATATGTTTATATTCACCCCAGCTAGTTTTTATGGATTATCGCTCTAGTGAAAAAAGCTGGACTAACCAAATATGTTTATCCTACTCAACGGGGTCAGAACATGTTATAACCACAAACTAATTTACTAATTGTTGTAACCCCTAAGAATCAGAATCAATCAGTAAGCCGCGGTTTGTCCAACAACATTGGAAAGCAAGTAAATTACTAGATTTTTACCATCAACCCCACCCCGTTAGGCACTATCAACTTACTAATTTTGGTTATTTTTACTATCAACTTACTAATTTTGAACCAATTAACCCAAAAACTAATGGTTCAAAAGCTGATTGCCCTGTGGAACAAGGTTGGGTCACATTTCTTCTGCTGGGCGCTCCTTGGCTGTCAGATGGAAGCAGCGGGGGGCCCTTGGGGTTTTAGGAAACTTGGATGCCTCACCATAACCCGACCTACTATAATGGGATATGATGAGATAATAATGATAATGGGATAATTATGGGATAATCATGGGATAATCACGTGATAATGTTTTCATTCAGATCTTTCATACCAGCATTGATGTGGATTTTGTCTGGGAATGTTTCATGGTATATAACCGTTACAATCACCGTATTGATATGGCAGACATCAAAAACAGTATCTGGATGCGCAAGTTCACGTCGCTTTTCGGAAAAAGCCAGCCTCAGATTCTGACCCTTTTTTTTGCTATGTTCGCGTGGTTAAACTGCAGCATAACTATGGAAAGATCCGCAATTTTTAATGGGTAAATCAACTATAAATGGTCATTTTCAATAGCTATGTTAAATAACCAGATGGTAAAAGACGTGAATGCAAAATGAAACTGCAAATGAAACTGAAAAAATGCATTCAATTGGCTAAGCAATGGACAATTCTCTATACGGATACTACATGATGCAGATCAGATTTGTTTGTTGAATGTGCAGATTTGCAAAACCGACCATGTCATTCTGCCATGAAAGAGAGACGCCTTTGACCATGGCAGTGTGCATTTTCTCTGAGCCAGGGGTCGACGTCCTTACATATATGTGTGTATATATATATATATATCATTATATATACACACACATCACTATACTACAATGATGTGTAAGGATGTGTGTGTATATATATATATATCATTATATATACATCAGTCAATTCTCGTGGGGTTTGTTTCAGTTAGAGTTGAGAAACATCCGCAGGCTGAATCTCCAGTGAAAATTTCAGCTGATGCCGTAAGTTTTGGCCCAGTTTGGCCCATGTCCAAAATAGGCTCTCAATATTAACGGGTGGACAGAAATCCAGCACGATAAAAGACATAGCTACAGCTATGAAATTAACCAATAATTGTAGAAGAATGAATCGTACAAAGGCTTGTAGCGGCTACAAACGCGATTCATAACTGGTTGGTGGTTTGGAACATTTGGATTATTTCTTCCATATATTGGGAATAATCATCCCAACTGACGTTCATATTTTTCAGAGCAGTTGAAACCACCAACCAGATAAGGACAATGACATGTTCAAGAAGAGTCATGATAGGAATGCCGGGAATGATGTCATCGCCGTGGCGGTGGTTTCAATAACTTCGATATATATCTACCAGATGTACCATAGGAAAAAGAATCACCAGTTTTGACATCGACCATAAATCTGTTGTGCTTTTTGGGAGACCAAACTGGCGGTCGTCATCCCAAGCGGAGCGGTGTCAGGTTGGTGGTTCCATGGACCAATGAAGTGGACCTGCTGCTGATGCAGCAGAAGCTGAAGAAAGGCCCGGGCCATGGCGAAATTCACGCCGCGACGGTTGTGGATTTTTGCAGCAGGATGGTCCAGAATTATTGTTTGCGTGAAACGATATACTGTTGCTGTTGTTGTTGTTGTTGCTGGTGGTGGTGGTGGTGTTGGTGGTGTTGGTGGTGTTGCTGTTGCTGTTGCTGTTGCTGTTGCTGTTGCTGTTGTTGCTGCTGCTGCTGTTGCTGTTGCTGCTGCTGCTGCTGTTGCTGCCGCTGCTGCTGCTGTTGTTGGTGGTGTTGTTGTTGTTGTTGTTGCTGTTATTGCTGTTATTGCTGTTATTTTTTGTTATTTTTGTTTTTTTGTTATTATTGTTCTTGTTCTTGTTCTTGTTGTTGTTGTTGTTGGTGTTGGTGTTGTTGTTGTTGTTGTTGTTGTTTTTCTTCTTCTTGTTCTTCTTGTTGTTGTTGTTGTTTTTCATAATTTTGTTGTGTATTGGCTGTTAACAATCTAAGTGAACAATTGGATACCACAAATAAAATACTAGATTCATGATCATAATATCCTTTAATCATCTAATATTGAGACTTTAATGGTAGCAAGGGAGCCTTATGGTAAAAATAATTTTATTTATGATGTTTTAATGATTTTAATATGATTAAATTTATGATTTGGATTTTTTCGATTTTTTATTTATGAAAAAATATGATGAAATTTATGGTGAAATTTATGTTTTTTTTTTTCCGTTCTGGCATTTTTATGTTTTTTTTAATGATTTTTTTTAATGATTTTTTAATGATTTGTTTCTGATGTTTTTATTTATTTATTTTTTATTTTTTTATTTTTTGTTTTTATGATTTTTTTATGATTTTCATGCGGAGAAAAACCAAAAAAACATTAAACAAATCTTTAAAAAATCATAAAAAATCATTAAAAAAAACATAAACATCATAAATTTATGTTTTTTTAATTATATTTTATGTTTTTTTTATGATATGTTTTATGTTTGTTTTATGATTTTTTATGATTATTGTTTTGTGTTTTCTATTTTTTTCTTCGAAACCAAGTGAAACTAAATCATGAATTTCATCTTAAAAAATCATAAATTCACCCATAACAAAATCATTAAAAATCATATCTGAAAATTTCCCGTTTCTTTCCGACATAGTGAAATCATAAAAAAAAACAAAAGAACATCACAAATAATATTATTTGTATAATTCGTGTTTAAGCTAACGCTTAAAGTCTCAAATCTAATATAGTTATTCCTCTAGTCATATAATAACCCAATACACGTCAATACTAGATTGGGTTTACATCTTAAAATCCTTTGATCATCTCGTACCCAAATGGCTGATGGCATGTTTCTTTCGGTGCAGATATAGCAGTGCTGATTTTGTCAGTTAGATCCATAATTCCTGATTCCTGGTTGGGTAAATTAAATGTTGTGCTGCTACGGCATCTCAATCACCAACTGCTTTAATTGAATCAGGATGTTGGAACTTATTGGCTACAAAGTGGTACAGCCCTACAATGTGAGGCCCCCGTTCGATAGCTAAGTTGGTGCAAATAACTCCAATAACTATATGGTTTATAACATGCTATAACTATAGTTACTGGGGCGAGTCTAAACCAACAAACATCACTGGGGGGGTGCGCCACATTGTAGTTTTGTTTGTTGGTTCATGTTGACCCTGTAAACACAACCGGCACAACCTAGTGAAATAAACTAACTTAGCCATTGGGGCCACCGCCTTGTATATGTCACCAGAAGCTTTGCCAACATAAATATCCCCATGATATCCCTACTATACACTCAAATCTGGTTGGTGGTTTGGAATATGTTTTATGTTTCCATAATATATGGGAATCATCATCCCAACTGTTACTCACTCATATTTTTCAGAATTACCACCAACCAGCAAATTTTATCCCTACTATACACTCCCTATGGATCCAAACACTGTCTGAGAAGGTACTTAAGCCTCCAAATTATAGTAAATTATACCCCAAACACTTCCTTTCAGAAGGTACTTGGATCCATAGGGACTATACACTATACATCCAAATGTTATCCCCCATGATATCATCCTGGCCAGGGATCTTCGAATGCGATGGTCACGAGATCTATTCTGATAGGTGCGAAAAATGGGGCTGGAAAATCATCGGTACCCCTTGGTGGTCCCATAACAATAAATGGGGATTTCTCTTACCAGAAATGTTGGCAAACATGGAGATCTAGTGGCAACAAAAAATGGTGATGTCCCATAGTTGGTGGTTACCAGCAGCGAGCAGAAAGTTGACCAGCACGAAAAATGGGGGATTTAAGCAACCAACTTGGGTATGTGGCATGCCAACTATTGGGATTTAGCATGATTTAGCCCATGAACATGTTACCCAGACCTAGACCCTCCAAACACCTACAAGAAAGCTGAAAAGTACGAAAATGTATGAGGTAAAACAGACTTTTGATGGCTAACAGAGGGTTTATGAGCAGTTTTACGGCTACTTTCATGTCATGCCTTGGAAAAACTATGAAAAACGTTCAAGTGACGTGGATTGCTCTTCCTTGATTCTGTGCCTCGACACAAGCATTGGTTGTTGGTTGGATGTTGCGACATCATCCCTCCGGGGTCCATTTCTGTGATAGTTCGATAGATCGAACGGGTAAAACCATATAGTTACCCTCTGGTAAACAAACGTAGCTATTGAAAATCACCCAGTCGAAATAGTTGATTTACCCAGCTATAAAATGGTGGATCTTTCCATAATTTATGATAATTATGTAAACGCTTACCAGGCCGGGCATCACAATTAAGCTATAGTTATCACAAGTTTATCGCCAACGAAATAAGTTACCACAAACCAACCATATCAATCCGAATCAACCCCCATGGTTTATGGCTTAAATTCAAGGAACATATGGACCGTACATGACCATGCAAATTCTCACGATAAATTCACCTTTGTTGTGAAATCCAGGGAAATGCACATTGGTGGTATCAATACAGTGAAGGTGGATACCGATCCTTGGCTGCGCGCATGTTTTGATGCTGGTTTCAGTAAGCCAAAAATGTTTTTTTTGTTGATGGGGATAGAATGGAGATATAACCAATGGTAACATATATATTCACTACTGGTTGGTGCTGATATCAAATACGTTCTATGTTCAATGATAGACATGGGATGATGGTAAACCAGCCAAACATATCCAAACATATCCAAATATGGGGGATATAGTGCCCCAGCGTATATTTTGAATAGGTTGTACTAAAAATCATGATTGAATTGATAGGGGGTTCGCTACCCAAAGATCAACATAGATCAACAAAAATGGGATTTCATGAACAGACCAAGGGGCTGAACCAAGCAAGACCTCCGAACATGTGCCATTGGGATCAATTTTGTTGGAAATTCGGTAGAACCCAGCTGGCCATTACCCACTGGATCCTTGTGAAACTGTATTTTCAATCGGTAAATCATCTTGAAATGGGCATTTTAAGTCCAGCTCTGTTAAATTACAAGAGAGTAATCTTCTTTGTGAAATTTCCTAGGGTTGGAATCTCTGGCTTTGCCAAAGCTAAAGATGTCAGAAGCAATTGAGAAGTGTTAACCATCCCAAACTCATGGGTAGTGTACTCCCATTGAAATAGGTGGCTGTCTGAACATAGGGTACCCTAAAAAACATCCACTCGTTCGTCATAAGCTGCTCCCTGCTGAGATTGCCGTAACATGGGGTCTCCATTTTTTTCAGACATACCCTCTGGTAAACAAACAAAAAGCTTTGAACATTGCCATTTATAGTGAGTTTTCCCATTAAAAATGGTGATTACCAGAGGGTATCCATCTACGATTTGTCACAGTGGTTGCAATCTGGTGTCTCGAAGACAGTCGGTGGATGCCTCGTGTCACTCAGGATCTTCACTGCAAGATGAACAAGCTGCTTGGCGGATGGTTCGTCTGAATGTGTTATGCAACCAAGGTGTTGAACCTCAAATGAGCAGTAATCACAACCTCAGATTATTGGTTATAGCACATAAAGGCTGGCTGGTGGTTTGGAACAGTTTTTTGTTTTTCCATATATTGGGCATAATCATCCCAACTGATTCATATTTTTCAGAGGGGTTGAAACCACCAACCAGTAAGGCGTTATACTACCCAATAGAACAGGCATTATCAGAATCTCATCAGTATAAAGGGATAGCAGGCTTTTGAACACTGCTGAAACAGACCATTGATCCCTGAACATTTCTTCAACAGCCCTGTTATGAAAAAACAACAAACCAGAGAAGAGCAATATCATGTTCAATAGGCACGCTCGAAATTTATGAACAAGTTAGACATTGAGAGGATACCGAACCATGTGTCTTACATTAATGTCAGCTGCCCAGCAAAAACACATTGGTTCTGGTTGGTGGTAGGAAGATTTTGATTATTTTTCCACATATTGGGAATGTCATCATCCCAACTGACGAAGTCATATTTATCAGAGGGGTAGGTACGACCCACCAACTCGGAAAACCAACCCCAGAATGGATTAAAGGGAATATCCTGAACAGATGTGCAAACTCCGTGTTTAGTGATAACATTAACTAATTTATGATACATATATATATACATATATAAATATGTATTTGATATATATTTGATATATTATGATTAGCTGATATTAGCTGCAGCTGTTCCCTTAAAACCACCCCCATCATTTGATGACCACGCGCACTTTTTTTTCGCACTTCCCACCGTGGGCCATGACGATCTGCACCGAGGATCACACTCACCATCGAAAACACCAACATCTTCCGCGCAGCGGCGTGGCCCAAAAACCATTATTAACCATCATTAACCATCATTTACCATCATTTACCATCATTTACCATCTTTAGTATCCCAACCATTTAGTCATTCGCGTGGACACGAGGGGATTGTTTTGTTCGCTGGAGGATGCTGGGAAAAAATCTCACATTGTTGGTGGTTTCACCCATTTTGGACTGAACATGACTGATATACCATCTGGTTATGACTAACAGTTCGCCATGGAAAATCACCAGTTTTAATAGGTAAACCCAGGTAAACCATCGCTATGTTAAAAAACCAGATGGTATATGACGATTTCGCATCAAAAGTAATTGGATTGAAGCCATCAAAAACAATCGGTCGATTTCGCTGGTGGAGCACCCAAGAATCGTAACCAGGAACGTCCAGGGTGAGGCTCTGAATCGTTCCATAGTGGTGTCATGAGGATTTCAGGCCCATGACAACCACAGCTTCGACTGATGCTTACCCTGTTGACCATAGAAGTGTAGAGGTCTATAAAAGAATATAGCAGTCTATAAAAGAAAATGATTCATGGAATATATGATAGCAATTATATAATTTCTAAATTCTATATATATATATAGATGTATATAATATGATATATATATATATATATATGTCATATAGTAGGATGGATGGTCCTTGTAGCCATGCTTCACAGGCTCCCATGCTCGTGGCTTTCCAACCAGTCGTCAGGTCTGGCGAAAGGTCCTGGATCGCATGGTGTGGATGGACTATGAGTGGACCGTGAAGGCGTTTTGTTCACCCGGTTTGTTCGATGGTGATCTGGGGATTTTTCCATGACAATGGAATTGATGATGACAGTTTTCATTGCTATTGGTATGATATTGGTATTACTGGTATACCCTATTTTTTTCGATGACAATGGGATTGACAATGGAATTGATGATGATGATTCAAGGTGATCCACGGGGGATGAGAATGATCCTCTGGTAAACATACAAAAAGCTATAGAAAATGACCATAGATAGAAATAGTTGATTTACATCGTAAAAATGGTGATGTTCTATAGTTATGTTAAATTACCAGAGGAGAATTGGTATTGGTGTAATAGTGGGATTACTGGTATACCCTATTTTTTTGATGGCGATTGACAATTGTGATTTTCCATAGGGCTTTACATGGCTTTACTGGTTTAACCATCAAGAAACGGTGTCCATGGGATATAATGGGATTTATCCTCTGGTAAACATATAAAAAATTATGGAAAATCACCATTAATAGGTAAATCAACTATTTCTATGGGCCATGCTCAATATCTATGTTAAATGACCCATTTATAGATGGGTTTCAACATGTCTATGCCATCGGGATGCCAGTGATATCAGGTTGACCACCGGAGAGTTGACTCGTTGGATTTTTTGATTTGATGATTTTTCGGGGTTGAGAAAAGGTTGACCAATGGATTTATCCCATTGATAATTCATACATCATGATGATATGTTTCATAGAATATGTTAATGTGGATCAACATTTGATGATCAAATGGATTTTAAAATATCAAATGTGTATCTACATGTTCCATCATTTTTCCATGGGATTACAATGTTGATATGTTTATTCAATTGATATCTACTGGTATAATAAGAATATATAAGAATCACTAGTTGACCACTGAACTATTTTCAAATCTCACCAGGCCGTTTATTTATACCTGGGGGCCTCATCGAACTCTGATGAAGCCCGGATGAACATAAAGACGACCTCACCATAAATGGAACTAGCCAAATTTATCTGATTTTATATTTGTGAATCATTCTGATGGAGCCAGATTTATTGTTTCCATTGAACTATTTAATTATTCATATCTCATTACATCTCATCCTTACCCCAAGTTAAGTTGCGTACAATCCCCAGTATATTACCATACGAAATGTAAGTACCACCCATATCTCCGTTATAATTCCTATTGGTTGATGGTTAAATCACATCAAATCCACATCTTTGAAAAATGCTTCAACTTTGGTTTGAAAGTTAAAACTTTCAGAATCCCCATTATAATCATTATATATAATAGTTAAGTATATCATTATATCCTTGTATTTATGATATATCCATTCAGTTTTAAGGTCAAGTCCCACGTTGTTTGGACCGTTTTTACATGGTGTGTGACTCTCTGAAAAACCTGCCAGGCCGACTTAGACTCGGTCTTCGTGCCCAACAGGCTGCTGCACTATGTGCAAGTCACTGGGACAGTCAGAGAAGTGGGGGTTTTAACTGTTCGGAGTCAGAAGTAATGGTTAATAGATGGTAAATATTTGGTAAATATGGTTAATAATGGTTCAGAATGGTAAAACAATGCCATTTTTACAACCATCCCTAACAAGCCATCGCCATAAATTCATAGGTAAGGTATAGACCAACTTACCATTCCCAGTCGTGGGTGGTATAAACCAATTGTTTTAGCCACATTTTATGATGACTGATGATCATGGGTAGTGGATTACAATGGATTAGAATGGATTAGAATGGTAAATGGATAATGGATTATACTAGCGGATGAATAATGGAAAAATAATCCTGTGAACAATGGATGAATAAGTTGTGATTATAATGAATGAGACTGGGCCCGTCTTATTCTATCGTCAATGTGCTATCACACTAATTAGTTTCTTTATACAGCATTAATTTCTGTCAATTTTAGTCACGAGGGATTTCTTTATAGTGGACCCTAAGTTTCATTAGAATGGTTTAAGGGAAAACTTACAGGAAAACCTGTAGGGACAGTATTTGATGGGGACCAGTCAGTTTTCTGTAGATTTTCCGCAGTGAAAGTTATCATCCAGGTTTTCGTCATTGTTCAATAGCAAACAACATGGAAAATGGCCCCTCCCAGTTGGTCCTGTGCCATGGGTCTGGGGTGGGTTCGCCAATATTTGTAAGAAACCCTTCAATTGTTGCTATTTAAGGGCCCACCAATAAACTATCATCGAATTTACTACTTTACCAAGTTCTGTTTGTCAATGATTGCTTTCAGATATCAAAAAAAGAACAAGAAACATCACCATAGTTTACCCAAACAAATGCCTATCAATTTTATCAATTTTGCCAGTAAAAATCACATGTGTTTCAAATCTCATTCTAGGTTTCTGAAAGATGGCTGTGTTTGAAAATGGGGTATAGCCGGTATAGCCCCAAATAAGGACCAGCATGTTTAAACTGCTGGATATACCATATTTCTTAGTTAAATGCGATCCTCCATCCTGATTATCACCTAAACTGCCAGCAGAAATATGGGATCTTATTGGATATGACCATAGATATGTCTTTTTTTGGGGGGGGGATGGTGTTCATTCCAGGTGGGTTTTTTGAGGTGACCCTGACAGACCCTGACTCAGCCAGCTTGGCTGAGGACCCGTGGATTCAAAACCATGCCCAGGAGGGCAATGGGCTCTGGTTGAACAACTGCTGGCGCGGCTTGTTCCTTGGCTCCGGGCGACTGAGTGGTGGGGAGATTTTGCTGATTTTTGCTGGTTTTTTTGACTAGAAAAATACCCATATGCGAACCATGGGGCTGGAATATTTACCAACATTTACACCATGGCCCAGTTATGTAGGTAAATATACTACTATACATGGAGCATATGGGATATGATTGTATTCTAATCCGTTACTCCCGGTCATATTAGTTGCACTTTCTCGGAAACCATGGTAAAACAAAGGGGCTGAAGCACAGTTGATCCATGAAACTGGGGAAACATACATTGGTAACCATGAAAGATTAGGATTTCATGGTTTCACCAACAACAACGGTGGTTTCTGAAACTCGTGGACATATATGACCATAAGTGCGAATATTTTTCGAGACCTATGGCGAAGCCTTGAAATGAATAGGAACCAAAGACTTCGAACTCCAGTTTTTGAGGGTATTTCACATGGGCCAATTTGGCGTCGATGGATGCGGTTGATGCGGCTGCAGCGGTGGTGCCCCCAAGTGACATGTTCCTTGGTTTACCACTAGCCATGATTTACTGTCTAGAGGACATCCATTGCCATGTTCACCAAGACCTGAAAACTACTTCGAGGAAGACATCTACCTTTTCAATCCAACCGTCAACCAATCGTGAAATAAAGCTACTGAAAGCTATCGTTCGGGGGGGCCACTTTGTATGACAGGGGGGTCATAGTACCTAGCTCATCATCACTGGCACCGCCATCATCACTGGCACCGTCATCATCACCACAAACAACATAATGACCACCATAATAACAATACTAGGAGTAGCATCCATCATTATTGTTATCGTTATCGATATCGATATCGATATCGTTATCGTTATCGTTATCGTTATCGTTACCATCATCATCATCATCATCATCATCATCACCATCATCACCATCACCATCACCATCACCATCACCATCATCATCATCGTCACCATCATCACCATCACCACCATCATTACCATCATCACCATCATCACCATCATCACCATCAGCACCAGCACCACCACCATCAGCACCAGCACCAGCAGCACCACCAGCAGCACCACCAGCAGCAGCACCACCACCACCACCCATCAATAAATTATAGATACATGAGATTACGGAGGTATATGAACCATATGTTCTACTAATCACTAGTCACAATAGTATACTATATATATCAAACATGTGTACAACCATATGTAGCATAGCATATTTACTACTCATGCATATAATATTATGAACATATATATATATATATGTAATATACACGTATTATTAATTATGTACCGTAGCATATATATATATATATAACCACACAATTAATGACAATGATGATTAGTACAATTAATGAGGTATATATCAGTTCTTTACCACTAATAACCACTAATCTGCTTGGTGGTTTGGAACATGACTTTTATTGTCCATTTCATATAATATATGGGATGTCATCCTTCCCATTGACTTCCATATTTTTCAAGATGATTAAAACCACCAACCAGGTTATTTACCATCATTAACCATATAATAACCATCATCATTAACCACATATTAACAGTATATTAACCACATATTAACCATCAAATGGTGGGATTTTCCATAGGTAACCTCTGGCTATTACCTAATAACCACTAATAACCACGAATAACCACGAATAACCACTAGTACCCACTAATAACCACGAATAGACTGCCTTCGTCTCGATCTCCTCTTCTCACCTTTGAGGCATGGGCCTATCGAAGTGCTGTCACGCCAAGCCATGCAGGTCGCCCCGAGCTTCGGTTCGCGGAAAAACCTGGGATTTACCATGGGAAAATGGTGATTTACCCTCTGGTAATTTAACGTAGCTATGGAAAATCACCATTTTTAAGGGGAAAACTCACTATAAATGGTGATTTTCCATAGTTATGTTAAATTACCAGAGGGTAATGGTGCTGACAATGGGATCTGATTGGTGATTTCATAGTTTTCATAGTGATGGTTTCTGTAGAGGTTAATTGATTGGCTATAAACCAGCAACAGGAATACGATGGTGATCTAGTGCTTTGAAACATGACTGGATTATGACTTTCCATTCAGTTGGGAATGGAATGTCATCATCCCAACTGACTTTCACTCATATATTTTTCAGAGGGGTTAGTTGAAACCACCAAACAGTAAAAATCTAAAAGCATCTAGAGCAGCGGCTTAGATATCTTGAGATTTTGAGAATCAAAATGTCCAAAGATCCAAGACAGATCCGGACTTCTAAGAAATTCTATGAGATGGCTGGCATTTCCCCAGCATGTCCCCCACCCCAATGGACCAAATAGAATGGCGAATTCACCAAGCATCCAGTGGCACGTCTGGATGATGGGGAAAAATATCCACATATTAATGGCATGATGTTAGTTATCACCAAGATAATAATGGTTAAACGTGAATCATACTCGATATTACTGGGCTAATGATATGAATCATGAATGTCAAGAATTGAAAATATTGGTTCATAATGAGATTACTTGGAAATATAAATTCATGGGCAAACACAGGGCTTAGCGTTTTGGGCGAATCAAATCACCATTTGTGATTTGGGGGTTACCTTTGGGGGGTTGAACCCCTGTCAAAGGAAGGAACAGTTAATCTATGGTTAATATCTGGTTAATCTATGGTTAATCAGTTTTAATAGTGGTTAATAGTGGTTAATAGTGGTTACCCTTTGGTTATTTAACCTAGCCATGGAAGCCATGGCCCACAGAAATAGATGTTTAACTTGATGATTACCTATGAAACATTGTGATTTTGGTTAAATGACCAGAGGGTATCCTACTATTTGCTGCCATGGATGCCAATCAGTGCATATATATATATACAATGGAGCACCCCCCAGTTACCAGTTGGTTTATAATTTTTAAGCCCCAGTAACTAGTTCGTTATAAATACCATAAACCATAGTTATTGGAGTTCTGTTCACCAACTGAACGCTATCGAACGGGGGCCTTGCATTGTAAGTAAAACAGTTGATTCGTACGTCCTCACTGATCCACCTTGATCCCAAAATTGGAGGTTTTCCGTTGGCAGGGCACGGGTCAAGATGAAAATATCATGGGTTTTTAAAAAGTAAATATGGTTTCCCATATCTAAAGGCAAACACATCTCCCATTTTTTGGACTTGCGGTTCTCATTTTCAGTATTTGCGCATTTGATGTTTAATTATGTGTTTGATGATTGAAGTTTCATGTGAGTTGCCTAAATTCCCTGTTGATGGGTTAAATTACATTTTGCTAGGTATCTCGCATATTTCTCTAAGGCGGTGCACCCCAGTTTTGTTATGTAACCCAAGAACATCCATCTATAGATCTATTTGCCACAATCCATAATTAAGCCAGTGAAAAAAAAAAACACAAATTGGCTGTTATGAACTATAAAACTAGGTTAAATCTAGGGCTCCCCATTTTGAATCTAGGACTCCCCATGTTTTTGGTTAAATCTGGCGGGCTCCCCATGGCCAGATCTACAACAACCGATGGCTGCAATGCGAAGCGGTGGCAGAAGCCAAACCCCAAGAGGCATGGCAGCGATGTCTGAAGATGTGGGATACCTCCCAAATAGCATAATATCCATGGAATATATCATACTAAATGATTTCTGAGGTATCCCAGAAATATATCATTCAATATATCATAATATATCATTCCCTATCGCATAGGATCCATGGTGCTGGTATATATGCTAACATAAAGGGGGTATATTGATGGGATCCATGTTACCATATATAGCATACATGGATCCTATGGGTATGGATCCAGACGTACCTTCAATATTATATCATTCCCTATGGATCCAGACGTACCTTCTTAGAAAATCTAAGAAGTTCAATTATTTAGGCCATGATTTGCAGGGTGTCTTGTACCTTCTCAGGAGGTGTTCGGATCGGGATTTCATAGGGGAATGATGATCAACATTGTCTTGGGAAAATCAATAGGAAAACGGCTGCGTTTGACCAAAAAAAATCTGAGAAATGTGGGATTGTCTCAGGGATTTGCCTTTCCAATTTTGGGAGCGAAGAACGGTTAGGACATTTGCTGAACCGGGGCTTTTAGCTATCAATGTGGAGATGACGAGGGATGATAGCTAATCACATTTGAGTAGAAATGGGTTTGTCTGAAGGTAGTGTGCCCCAAAATTACTGGTGGGACTGGGATTAAGCAACTTCGAATCGCACAAAAACACATGGGGGTGTGATACAACATATGATTTGGGTGCACGACCAACAAAACTTGTCATCAGACGGGCTGGTGCTTTCTTCAAGAGTTCATTTATTCTGCATCCAACAAGCACACGATGATGCCGTAATTTGTCCGAGAACGTGTCTCAGCAGGTGGCCTTTACCACCCACCAGAAACCAAGTTGATGCGGAGATCAACCGAATCTCATGTGGAGGTGTCCAAAACTGGGGGTAATGTGGGTAAAACAATAACAAAAACTATCCCACAGTCATCGCCATGTTTATAGGTGGTATAAACTTACCATTCCCAGTCATTTTTGCGCTTTTGTTTGATGATTTACCCACATTACCCCCAGTTTTCATCCATTTGTCATAGGAAGTTTCATAAAGTTCGGGGAGCTGGCCGCAGGATGTGTACCTCCAAGAGTGCATGCAGACCTTGGGGATTTGGAAGTCAGACATGAAGCATCTCTTGGCCGAGGAGCGAGTTGAAAGCGTGCTTAGCTTCCAGTGATAGGGATCTGGACTGAGTATGACTATTCTATGACTATTCTATGACTATTCTATGACTATTCTATGACTATTCTATGACTATTCTATGACTATTCTATGACTATTCTATGACTATTCTCGCGTATGTTTAAACTATCTGGTTGGTGGTTTGGAATATTAGTTTTATTTTCCCCTTCCTAGTTGGGATGGTGATCCAATCTGACGAACTCCATCATTTTTCAGAGGGGTTGGTTGAAACCACCAACCAGATTATTATTAACTATCATTAACCATATATAATAACCATATATTAACCATATATTAACAGTATATTAACAGTATATTAACCATTATCAACCATTATTAACCATTGTCAACCATTATTAACAGTATATTAACCACCAACCAGCTATACTTCGAGTCTGATTTTCTTCTTTGAAGTTTGACGAGAGTTCCATCTGTGGTTTTTTGATTTTGATGACAAAAGAGTCCCCTGAAATTTGGGGGGAGAGACTGTACCTTTGAAGTAAGTGTTTGGAGTCGTAAGTCTCACTATCATATGAGGCTGTGTAATATACTGTTAATATATGGTTATTATATGGTTATTATATATGGTTCAATGCATGTTCAATGTATGAAAAATCAAAAATCAATCGATTTTGGGCTGGCCATGGCCTGATTTTCGAAGGGTTCTAGTTGGTCAGGTCACAAGCGATTTCTGGCCCCAAAGGATTTGTCGATTTTGGTGCAAATCCAGTGGTTTTTTTTGTGACTCGGGAAGCACTGGTGACATATTTTTTTTGGGATCATATGCCACGATATCCATAAAACAAAAAAAACAAAACAAAACACATATGGATATATAAAATCAAATAACATAAAATCATATAACATATTTTTATAACATCCATATCTCATCCACTAAATATTTCTGTGAATATCGCGTCCATATCCCAAAACAAATCTAGTGCCCTTCAGCACCCCCATTGATCCCTACCACTTGGACATTGGAGACGCCTGGTCAAGTCTCATCATGGAAGAAAACGGGCCATGGCTTCTACAGCTATCCACAGCTATATTAAGTAACCATATGGTATGATTTATACTGTGGATAGGAGAAATCCTGCAGCAGTTGATAGGTGGTGTATCCCATTATTTATTCCAAGGTGGTGCAGGATTTCTTCCATCCACCGTGTGTTACATTATTGTTGTTTGTTATTTTGACTTTGGAATGTGTTCATGGTTGTTGTAATTGTCATTATCAATGTTGTTATTACTGCTGTGATGTTGTGACTTTCATTCCTCTAGGGTAAACTAACACAGATGTCGGACATCAAACATGTGTATATCGATTAGTTCAACTACGGTTTCCCCATCTCACTATTTCTATGGTAATTTTCTATGTCGCTATGTAGAAAATTACCAGAGGGTAACATCTATTATAGGATTATACCACAAAACATCTACTATAGGATTATACCACAAAACATCTATTATAGGATTTTATCATATATTATTGGGTTCTCCCATCTAATTGCATTGTTTACCCTAGGGTAACTCTACTGCTTTACTGCTTTACCAGAACTGACCAGGAAATGACCAGGAACCGACGGCCATGTTTTGAGCGGCAGGACCATTGCGACCATCATGACTTCTGGAAATGCGAAGGGAACTTCGTGGCCTACCACCCCTTCAAGGCGACGAGACGTGAACTAAGTGCATTGGATGATGGGATGATTAGATCATAAAAAAATCTTTGGAACATGACTGGATTATGACTTTCCATATATTGGGAATTTCATAATCCTAACTGACGAATATAAGTAATTGTTATAGATACTCATAATATGGTGATAGTAATCATATAGGGAGCCCCGCACTTTTTTTTTACTGGTATGTTTTACTCAAATGAATTGGTAGTATCTATTATAAGAATAAACAGTTCTTACCACAATTTACTGTAATTTATTGTGATCTGCATTTATTATTGTATATTAATGTAAATCGTGGCTAAAACATGGACAAAGAAATCATCCCAAAACCATCCAACTTTTCAGGCAGTTTCTGGCGATGGGCTGCTCAGAGTTTCTACTGTAAATATATCTATTTTTATTTTTGAAAAAAAAAAACATCCATCAAAGTTTGGTGCCTATTTTCCCGACCATTGCTATACAGGGAGAATTACCCAATCCATTGGTCCTTTCGGAAAGATCAGGGTGGGTCCTTTCCATCCCGACTCGCTCTTCACCATGGAGTGTGTTCAGAGTCATTGAAGCGGCAAAATGGATGGTGTCATGTTGAAACCGATCAAAAAAGTCCGAGCGCATGAGTCTGACTATCGTATATACCAATTTTGAATCCTACCTTTGTTATGTTTGTCAACGTGTGGTCTTGGTTGAGTAAGATACATGTTTCTAGATACACCATGGTTGAATCATGCTTTCTCCCATTCCTTTTGTTGGTCAACAATCCATGTTTGGCTAAGGTATATATATATCCCAATTTAATGTAGGGATTCTGGTTGGGTTTCAAGGTGATACCATGATTAAACATGGTTTTTGGTAGATCCACCCTAGTCAAACATGTGTTTTTTGACATCTTCCATGGTGAAGTATGTTTTGTTTGTCATTTCATCATGTTTTATCATGGAAAAACCAAACAAAACAAGCAAAACATGGTTAAGTATTTATCATATTTCATCATGGCATGTTAAGTATTTCATGGTTTTTCCATGATTTTTCCATGATGAACCGCCTTTTTTCGCGTTTTTTGTCAACCGTAGATTCACCAGGAAGAGAAGAAATGGATGGAGTGCCGCAACAACTTGGGCGACGACTAGCGGACTTCGCTTCCAGTGGAGTTCCAGGGCGGTGGGGGATGGTGGGATGGATAGAAAATGATAGCCTGGTATATCATAACTGGTTGGTGGTTTCAAATATGACTTTTTTTCCATTTCATATATGGGATGTCATCCCAACCCCATTGACGAAGTCATATTTTTCAAGATGGTGAAAACCACCAACCAGCATGGTGCTGGAATATTTACCAAGATTTAGCCCATAAATCAGCCAGTTAGGTAAATACTATTCAAAACACCTGTTGGTTGATGATGAGTTCGGGGAAATGTCTATCACACCATGGGAATGAACCATGAAAGAGCAAGATAGACGAGCAAGTCAATTACTGACCATGGTGATAGGTTACTGTGTTGTTTTTTTTGGGATATATATATATGTATATATATATGTATATGATATATATATATATGTACATATATATAGCTTACTATGGTACGCTACTGTCAAAAAAAATGGTGCAGAGCGCTCCGAACTGTCGCTTTTCGGAAATGATCCCCAGCCGAACTGAGCAGCTGAGCAGAGCTGATCCGACGTACGTTTTCCATCCCCGTGATGGGTTGAGCTACTGTTTATAGGCAAGGCAAAGGTGCTGAGAAATAGGAGATGTGCTTGAACCAACGGTTGGGAAATGATGAAACATGATGAGACATGTGATGTGTTCATGTGGGACATGATTTTTCAATGGTTTGGGAAGCTGCAAACTGGGAAGCCAAACTGGTGCATTGTTTGGGAAACCTTGGACAAGTTTCTTCACATGACCACAGCCATCATTGCAGATTCGATGGACATTGTGATTTTTCCCAATCTTCAATCTGCAATGATCATGTTGATGATTTATCAACATGTAAACAGACAGTGTTTTTTTAAACCATATCCCATGAAATCTGCATTAAATCACATTTTTTCTGCTGGTTAAAACACCATGTTGTTGGGTTTCCATGTAACAGATAGCCAACTTTTCTCCAACAGTTTGAGGTTTTCCTTAGCCAACATCGGCAACATCTCCGTCCATGTTGGTCGCTTACCTGGCCATCCCATGGTTTCAAAGCCAAGCTGTTTTCTATCTAATTTGCCACCAACAATGATCGTTTAAATATGGACTACACTTGTAAGCACTTAAACAAAAAAAACACTTGAAGTAGGGATTGAAATCTTACCCATGAAAGTGTCCCAAGTTCCTGCTGCTCAGTACATCCTGGATGTATGTCTGGATGACATATATTTATGTTATTCCGTTATAGGCATTCCCAGGTGTATGTGGGTATAGAAACTCTCTGTTCGATGCTTGATGATCCATTGAAATCTTTGTTAATTCTGGATGTTTCATGGTTTACTCATTGTTTTTCCAGGCTTAAATTCCATATCGGTGGTGATTTTGGTCTCATATGTTTGTTGACAAATCCCGAGATTGATTGTGATTAAGTGTTAAACTTCGGTTAAACCATGTTAAATCCCAAAATCTATGGATGAAGGGTTCAATCCCCATGTTTCGATGATTTTTGGGTGACTCCGCACGAAGTCCCCACGGTATTTCGCATCACCGGCCTTGCATAACACACACGCCGTGAACCGACGCCGGCCAAGCCGCGGCAATGCGCGGTCACGCTCGAGGAGCTCGGCAGAGGAGCTAGAAACATCTAGAAAAATCTATCTACCGGAAGCAGTAGTGAACCTAGCCTTGAACCAGACTTTTGGACCCTTTTTTTGGGGGATGCACCAAGTCACCCATGGTTGGTCAATGCCAATCTACACGAACTCTTTCTCTAACTCATTCGAAACCATGTTGATGCCGTGAAAAAAGACACATGTTTAATAGCCTCTGGTTATTTTTCAGCAAAGCCACCCGATTTTATAGATGATTGAAGATATCAAATGATGCTTTACCTATAGAAAATGCTGATTTCCATGGCACCCGTATGGCACTGGTTGGTCCTTGCCATGATTTCGATGCTCCTGCCACCTTATCCTCCACTTCTAGGTAGCCATCTCCCACCAGTGGCGCCACACCTGTCGTTTCTGCCAGAGCCTGGCAGCCATATTAGTCGTTTATTCATTGTTTTTATAGGAGTGATCATCCCCAATGTATTGGATACTATAAGCCCAGTTAATTAACATCAGTTAACTATATGGGGATATGAAAAGAACGTCCTATAATATTGTAACACTATATATTGGTAACTATATTGTTGTTAACTCCTGGTTAACAACATAACCAGGAGTTTTGGTGCTCAACTCCTGTGATTTCGGAAATGAATCGGGGCAACATTGAGAGCACTGGTCGTCGCTGTTGTTGTTTCCATGGGAATTTCCTAGAAAAACATAAGGAATTTGAATGATTTTAAATACCTGAATGGAGCTCTTATAAACCTCTAGAAATTGATGGTTTTTCAGAAATAAAATTTCCATGGTAAACCATCAATTACCTGGAAATAACTTAGAATGCGGGTTCTGCTGTTTTTCGTTTGACACCTTTGATTGCGGGATAGTTTTTGTTAAGAACGCGTTGCTGATTGTTGAAGATTTTGATACGGTATATGAACCATGACGGTTCTGGTACCAAGATACTGTGACAAACATGGCTGCTTCACAGTCATGAACTAATGTTATGTTGATGGCAGTCTCCCGAACTTCCAGATCATTCAGAAGATGGTGAGATTTGGAATACCCAAAGATATGGCATTGGAGATTGATCATTGTTTTCAGAGATGGAAGCGGAAAAAATCATTGACAACCCAATGTCTATGGTTACTTCAATGAGAATTTTAGGACCCTACTAAAATAGGCCTTACCTAGGCCTTAGATATGGAAAGGTCATAGACCATCCAATGTTTATGGCATCCCCAACCTTGGATGGGTAGAAACTAATCCTTTAGTGCTTTGCTATACACTCTGGCTATGACTAACAGTTCGCCATGGTATAGATGGCCCATCGAAACAGATGAATTTCCCAGCGGTCGAATCCTCTATTTATTTTGGGGATTTTCCATGGCGAGCTGTTCAATAACCAGATGGTAAATGGAAAACGATCATAACCAGAAAGATGACATTTCTGTGTGGATTATCACAGATTAAGATGATTTTTGCCATTGATTTTTTTTGCCATTGGTGGTGAGACGTGGCGCTTGCGACAATTCCATGCACCCCATACACCTGGCAGTGCCACGTGTTTTTGTTGATTTGAGTCGCTGCTATCATCGGTGTGGAGAATTGGATACCAGGTAAACTCGCAGAAATTGGTCATGTCAGAGAATATTCATGCAATAAATGATGCCTAAATGGGCCTTATGTTCCTAAACATCTGTGACGACGTCAAAGCACCCGAGGGTATACAGAATGCTACATGTGGGTTTTCTGGGCATGAGCAGAAATCCTGCACCATTTAGTAGATGGTCCCATTGCAATCCCATTAATTTACGGTGTTTTTATAGTTCCGAATAGTTACCAACTGCTGATTCGGATTTCGCAACCATCCACAGTAGTGCTCAACTTCCCCCTAGTCAACTCCCTGGCGATTGAACTTGTGAAGGTGCCGCCTCAGTTAAACGTTTGCATATCTAATTTTGCTATATGGGGCTTTCCATAAATGGTGGTACCCCAATAGCTGGATGGTTTACAATGGAAAATCCCAATCTAAAATTGATGATTGAGGGGTACCCCCATTTTAGGAAAGGTTCATATGTTTTGGGAGGTGATAGATTGGACCCCACTCTATCCCCAATAGATTGCCTTCCCATCTCTCATGTTCACTCCATTATATATATTGAACTAGTTCGATATATATATATATATATCTATATCTACCATGAAACATAGCCGAATTAAACATGAACTGCTTGGAAAGTGTATACAGTTGGCAACACATAGTATTTACAGCAGATAATTCTCTATTGTCCTTGCAAAAGTTGAAAAAGAACTTGAACTTTTGGAAGCGGCACACCCCATGTCCCATTCATGTCCCACAAAAATATCTCTTGGCCCTCTTGGCTGCAGAACATATAGATAAATGATTAAGAGTAAATTAGGTTTTGGCCTATATTAAGATTCGTGTATATTTTATATGATTGGGGCCGGCCACTCGAAAATCTATGATTTTGGGCCAGTTACCTTGGACTAAGATAACTGGCCCGTTCCAAAAACGGCACGGCGACTCCGCAATTGGCAAACTGGCGAGGATGGGTCACCTATGGGACTTTGGCAATAATCGATGGTTATCGCTTAAAATATGTGTTTGTGGCATCGTACAATGACAACTTTGATATAAATTTACGGGGTTCAAGAAAAATGAGCCACGATTTTAAGGATCATACATGTTTGAACCTCAGTATGTCAGTATGATCGTTTCTGAAAGTAGTGGTTTTAAATATCAAAACGGGAAGACTGGAAAAATCCTCAGTCCCGAGCTGTCCGGAGTTTCGGTGGTTTTGCCAAACAAAAGCCTTGCCACTAAGTGGCAGAAAATGTTCATCCTGCTGGATTTTACCACAAAAAAAGAGTGTGTCTGAAAATAGGCGACCCCAAAAAAACGTGGGTGGTGTTTCTCATGAATTCCGAAAAAATAACCTTGTGATTTGGAGGGTTTTTTGCTGCATATAAGCCATTTTCAGACAGATCCATACAGTTTTGATACAGTTATTGTAGCCTTAGCAGTTGTAAGTTATGTATATATATATATATACATTTGGCTCAAAAAACTCATTAAGTGATATGTATCACGAAAGGTTGCAGGAGTTATTTCATCCCATGGCCACAACTGGTTTAATAGGCCATGGTAATATATTTGCTGAGGCAATTACCTTCAGATTTCAAATGATTTCCAAGATAGTGAAAGCTGTATTCTGAAAGATGGTCAAATATCATTGTTAATAGCTGTTTATGAACCCTTCTTTATAAAGCCTACTTGATGTTTGTGAAGCCGTGATAAAATGTTTCTAACCTCGGCGTGTTGTGAACACTCTATGCGCGTGCTAGAATCAGAATTTGATGTATGAATCTTGTCGGTTCAATATAAGTTCATCCTTCAGTAGATTGAGATCGATATGGAAAATAGGTATTCCATGATTTGTTTATCATATTTTATCATAAAATCAACGGAATAAAAATGCCATAAAAATCCCATTAAAAATATGATAAATGGGGCAATGTTCAATCTGCCAACAAGTCACTCATAGATCGCCCATGGGAGTCCCATTGGTTTTCCAGCCATCTCCGCGACGATATTCGGCCATCCCTTGCCCGATTGCCGTTGATCTTTAGTTTCTGTCCCGATTGGGGGCGCGGATGGCAACCTTTGGGCTGAGAAGATTGAGAAAAGTGGTGTAATAGCAGATAAACAAATGTTTTTAATGTATACATATATATTTATATATAATGATATTTGTTTATATATATGTATATAATATAATGATATATAAATAATGATATATATATAATTATATTTATATAATATAATGATATATATATATAATATAATTATATATATAATATAATTATATATTTAATATTATGATATATATATGATATAATTATATATTTATATAATATAATTATATTTATATAATATAATGATATATATATAATGATTTATATATATAATGGGATATATATATATATACATTTAATTATATATATAACGATACTAGATATTATTGGATATCATGTATCTATGTGGAAGCGGCTCCAAATTTAAGGTCCGATCAAGAGTTGGAAAACCATAGGCGAACCATTCCCCCGATCCACATCAAAACGCAGATCCATAGGTATCCATCACCGCGGAACGATCCATATCTGTTTTGGAGCGACAGCCATGCAGATACAGAAAGACAAAGACTGTTTAGATATAGAGATGGAGGTAGGGACAGAGATAAAAGTAGAAACATATAGGTTATATATTATACAATATTCTTGAAGACACGACACTATGATATGATTCAGTTTAATTCAAGATGATATAACACGGTATGAGAGAAGTAAGGTCGGAAAAGCTAAGCGAAGCCAAGCTAAGTTTTGGATAGAAATACAGAAAATTAGATAAATCGATGTTTATATGTATAAATACATATGTAGATAGGTAGATAAGAAAGAACAAAAGAAAGAAATAAAGAAAGAAAGAAACACACAATTTAATAGATAGATAGATAGATAGATACGTATTTGCATATGCATCGTATATGTATACTGTACACGTGTATATATTGCTATATTCGTTTATACTTAATTATACCTAATACTTGTGCATGTGTGCATACTTGTATATTTGTATATACTCGTACATTTGCAAATGCATTTGGACTTGTATATGTTTTTGTACATGTCAATGTCTCTGTTTATGTCTATATACATGTATATACATATGTATACATCCTTTAATGTATGATATATTCAGATAGCATATTCATACATACATAATATATATACATATATATATATACATGTAGAACTGAAAGACCTTCTAGAGTTGTATCTTTTCATTCATTCACATTAGGTTTGTGACATGGTGTTTCTGCAGTGGGAGATATCAAAAGTACTGGATTTCAAAAGATCTTTTCAAATCACCGCGGAGTAAGCCCTGATTATGCGCCGTTGCTCCTAGATACTTCCAGTTAGACCATGGTTTGCCATCCATCCCCGACCGGCGGTGACCACATTCCTCCAGGGAATTGAAACAATCATGGCGCGGCCCCAACTTGCGGTTGTTTATTGTTTCACCAGCTTAGTGGGTATGGTCTAGTTTTGATGAGTTTGTTGACATATTGACACAAGTCATGTCCGTATTGCTCGTGTTTGTAGTTTGATGAAATTATGATCTTCGATGTTGGAATCCTCTCGACTGTTCCATCGTATCTCATGATTATATTAATGGTTGCTTTTGCCATCATGTTATAGTTGCTTCAATCCACATGTTGGTTGTGTAAACCTGAAATGTTGGTTGCTTGTAACCATGTTGAAACAATGTTTCAAATTGATTATGTTGGTTAAATTCCCCATGTTTGGTACATTTTGTTGGTTTTGTTGTTGTTGCTGCTTCTGTTGTTGCTGTTGTTGTTTTTGTTGTTGTCGTTGTTGTTGTTGATGCTGCTCCTGATCTTATGTTTGTCCTCCTCCTCATCATCATCATCAATCTGAGCCCTTCTCCCGTGTTACCCCCATGCCATTTGTTTTTTGATTACCCCCTTGTGTTGGTATGATATCATTAGGATATTGCAACGGTTGTTGCTCAAATCCCAGTGTCGTTGATCTAATCTCCATGTTGTGTTTGTTGGTTCAATCTCATGTTTGACTGATTAAGTCCCATATGTATAATATATATATATATTTATATATACATTGTTATATGTATATATCAATATATTATACATGTATACATGGCTCTATATATATATATATATATTTGTATTATATATATATATGTATACATGGCTATATATATATAATCTATGTAATCCTATACATCCCCATGTGTCCTTATTGTTTAACGGGACGTTGCTGGCAGCCGTCGCCGCTGCTAGACGCCAGGTCGCAGAGAATCTATGAGACTATTGACAAACGCTCCAAGAAAGCACAGGTGCACTTTGGGGTGAAAGTGCAAGGTGGTACCAGCCAGTTATGATGTTTTTTGTTTTGTCAGCTTCATAATTGTTTATATGGTTTACCAAACGTATATATATATATATATTGTGTCCTCTCAGTTATGAGTGGGTCTATTTTTTAAAACATCTAGATTTATGATATGTATATATATATATATATGATATATCTGTGATTTGCTATCTATATATATATGTATTTAAAACTATATATATATATAATATATATATATATACATATATGATCAACTGTAGTTCTTGCTCTGAAACAACGGTAACAAACTGGGGCACCACCTTCGGTGGCACTGTCTTGGCAGGAGATGATCGCACGCGCGGCTGTAGAAGAAGTGCCACTTATCACTTGAGTTGTGGACGGCTCGTTCTTTGGGATTGTACCGTTCCAAAGTTGTGATTTTACATGATTTTACTAAGGGACATGGGTAATTACTTAACCAACAATCATAGGAAATTCATAGGAATACTTTATGGGGTATTCAGCTAGCAATCATAGGGATATCTTATGGTATATATATACACACATCCAAGGTATCAAACAACTAATGTTGGCAAGAAACATGTGGATGTTTTGACCAAAACTCCGCAATACCGGCAATACCCGTGATCACATAAGGAGGATGCCAAAAATTCACTGCGGATTTTGACCAACACAATGCTAAATTTTCAAATGTTTTGAACATCTTTGAACATAACTTGCTCCAAGTCCCTCCAAGTCCCTTGACCCTCTAATTTTGGGAATCCAGACAATAGACCCTCAGCCGTGGCAATGGTTGTATGCTATGTGGGTCTGTTGGATCTGTTGGATCGTTAGTTCCCGAGGATGGGCAGCCTGGCTGCAACCAGTATTTGGACGACCAACGAACATGTCACTAGATGTGAACGCGGCAGAAAAGTGACTCTTAATTTTATAAGGTTACCAGTGTTTTTTTCCAGTGTCTTTTTCACATCTGGTTGGTGGTTTCAAACGTTTTTTGTTTTCCATAATATACGGGATAATCATCATCCCAACTGACGAACTCATATTTCTCAGAGGGGTTGTTTAACCACCAACCAGACATGATTTCTTCAGGTATGTCATGGTATGCCGGTATGTTGCTGAGAGTGCAATCTTTGTCCAATGGACTGGGCAATCTCCCACGGAGCCATCTTTTCGGCATTTTTCAGGTTCCAAGATCCGTAATGCCAAGCAACCAGCAGATCCCTCCGGTGGAGTTCTTTCATGGAAAGGGATGAAAAAAGGCTACAACGCCTTCAGTATATTGTCGTATATCCATGGAAAAAAATATTTGAAGATCGGTTTCCTTTGTTGTGGTTTTCCTTGGATCAATGTGTATTACCAAATCAGAGTTTCAATCTGATTACATGACCATGTTAGAAACCAGTTCACCGCATATTTATTCGGGTCGATTGGGTCGATCAGGATTCATGGTGGATCTCCATCATGTCACAATAGAACTCTTGATGTCCTCATTATATCCCTATGATATTCCATGTCTGGTTTATCAAGATCCAAACCCTAGATTTAAAAAATAACAGTCAAGTTCATGATGTCCCCATTACCCTTCATTACTCACCAGTTAAAGAAAATAAAACCTAGCTATGGAAATCCCACCATGAATGTAGAACATGTCCTTGGGTTTCCTTGGGTTTCCCCACGTTTACCAAAGAAAAAACCTCACCAAAGAAAAGAAAAAGAAGAAAAAAAACATACCAATCTTCCCATCATATCCCCACGTTTATCTCAGGAAAAACCTCACCAAAGACATGCAAGACGTCTTTGAAGTTCAAGACATCAAGGTGGCAAAAAAGCCTTCCGAAATGGTGATGGAAGAAATGGAATAAACGGACAGCTGATGTTTTGTTCACACAGCACCTATTACTATACAAAGCGACAGATTTTATAAAGATACAAACTTACCAACTAGAAAACATACTCATATAGAGATATATTATATATATAGATATAATATATATATATAATTTCAGAATGGTTTATAAAATCACCATATTGCCATATTGCCAGAGACCTTGTTGGGATGGCCCGTAGAATTTCTGTAGAATGGATACTGGCTACATCTGGGTGGTTTATAAACACATGATAACGCACGACAAAAACACATCAAAATGGAGTGTACATATATTTATATACTGTATATATATATATGTTCCTAAAATAGGCGATACATGATACATGACGTTAGGTGACCCAACTTATTTATTTTAAATACAATTGAGGTATACTGTATACCCAATAGTCACAGTCCTATCCTTCCAACATTTAATCCCCCAATCACGGACCCGAACATGAGTAGGATAAAGAAATCAAAGCCAAAGCCAAATTTCGGATACTGAAGTAGGGGAATCATATCCATAGTTTTGGGGTGTAGTTGGGGTGACAAAAATGTGTATAAGTGATACGTATGCGATTTTAACCTCCATAAGTTGGGATATGGGACCCCTACAACTATGGTGAACTATCACCCACTTATTATGGTTCCACTGCGCCTCCAAGTATGGTTGGACAATGTTGGACAAATGGTTAATAGTTATTTCAGGTGAGTGACATAATATAATTTAACATGTACAACCCCACTGATATACTTGTACTCTAATTAACCGCAATATACATATTTAGACAAATATAATCAATACAATTATCCATGACATAATTTACCCAGATACACCCCACTCAGTGATGATCTTTGTTATCACCGCGCAGGGACAGATCTTCAAGAGCTTGGGGGAGGCGGCCCCAAGAGAGTGGATGATTCAACTCGCAAAAATGCGGATTTAGATGATTATTTAATATATATATATATATACACATACATATATATATATATATATCAGCGTTTATCACAGTCTATCACATATTTTGGGATATATTTCAACATGTTGATGACTTATACACTCTTATAATAGTAAATAATATCAATTCATATTCAGAAAACAAACAATATATATATATATATATAATTACCCATGCTAGTATGTGTTTCGAAGTGCGATGTTAATAAGTTAATGACTAGTATCATCTTTCATTTTCAATTGTGGGCATATTCAAACATGTATGAAAATGTCAAACAAATGGATTTGATATGGATTATATAATTGTCAAACAGAGTAATATGGAGATCCAACCTAATAACCCAATGAAACACCATGGAACTCATTCAGGGTATGCAAATCCTGGTCATTCATTTGGTGAATTCTTCCCCAATACCAGGCAAAAAGCCATCTTGAGCCAACAGCTGCAGGATGGAATCGACTTTCGTGGGATTTTTTGATCGTTTTTGATATGGGCAATGATGACTAGCCTCGCCAGTAATAAAGGTAACCCCGTTCACCACTTCCTGGAGGGGAAATTATCGGATTTTCTTTCTTCGCGAGCTATGGAATCCGAATTGGATGACTGGATGACTGAAAAAGGCGAAAAAGGTAGACATTTAATAATCATTCAATTCAAACGTGGCACTTGGTTCATATCACATATATATATATATAAGATATTTTATATATAAGATAAGATATATATATAATATATATATATATAACTTATATACATATATACACATTGTTTTTAAATGTATATACACACTGTTGGTGGTTGCGGAAATCAGTTGGTGGTTTCTCCAGCCAAGGCGAGCTTTTTTCAACGATATCTTTATCACCGATCCAAGGTGCAGGATTTCGCAACCATCCGCAGTATGTATACTACTTGGTGGCTCATCCCACTTAGTAAGTGGGTTATAACCCCAGTTATAAATGGGATAAGTAGGGTTAATCCACTTTTAACTGGGGTCATGACCCACTTACTAAGTGGGATGAGCCACCAAGTATGCTTTGAAGACCAACGCTTACTGCTTCAATAACGGTTCATCTAGATGTGTGTATATCACGATCGTGGAAACTAGATCTGGGTATACATAGTATGGATCTAATGATGTATTATTCATCTTTTGAAACTCAATAGTCAAATTGAGTGTTTATGTATCTTGGATGATGTATCAATATACTACTCCAAAGCAACATGACATAGGTATGTATATATATATATATACACCAAACTACATGTATATTCCTCATATATATATAAATGGTCTAGCTGTGGTGGTTTCAGTTCCACCAGCTCCATCATTGACAACTTGCCGCCCAGATCGACACCCCATCCTTGGCCACCATCATTGTAGCTGGGCAAATGGTGAAAATGTTTGGAGATTTTGGAGATAAGATTTTGGCTCCAAGATAAGGCTTTGTAACTTTGTGCCTTGTTAAACCCAACGAAACTAGATGTTGGCTATTTCATGTTGGTAAATAAAGCAATGTTTCCTAGCTGAATTCTCATCGTCATCCCCATTCTACAAGGTGGGCAATAAGAAAGAATTGCGATTTTGTTGGTGAGCACAACTAAGTGAACAATAGTAATATCTAGTAGGTTCTAGTAGATATATTATCTACTGAATCTACTAAGTTGATAGATATATCGACTTGATATATGTATATATATGTATAGATATATATCGAACTATTTATGGTCGTTCTTATCGATTGGACAGTAGACAATGTATAGAAGATAGAGTCATATCTTTATTGAACACTTTTTTTTTAATCAGCAATACATCCTTCGTATACTGAAAACACTTTTGCCACTAGAGGGACCAGCTTCCAGTTGTGGCCGTGGGATGCCATAGGGCTTTCGTCATGGCGGTAGCCCAATAGATTTATCGCTGGATGGTGACTTGTTCCATGGGAAAATCACCACAAAACGAGGGAAAATCATGGAAAATCTCAAGAAACGTATTGGAAACCTTTGGGGGTACCCCCATTTCAGGAAATCTCCAAATGATCCATCATTCAATTTGGAGAAAATCATGGTTTTCCGGCATTCACATTTACAGGACACCATCATCGCGTAATTCACTGAGTTCCCAAATCGTAAAGATCGTCAACATCCACTACTTCTATCTAATGGCTTACAATGGGGTGGTCAGGTGTAAAGCTGTGTATATATATAGTATAGACAACAATTTAAGCGTGCAATCGTCTTTTGTCCCTGGAGGATTCTGCCCTGGTTCCAAGAGGCACTGTAGCATATGGCGACAAGAGCTGGACTCTTCACTGCCGAGGAAATTGAAAAGTTGGAAAATATGTATATATACATATAACGTCCATATTTTATACAGAAAACCACCGACACAAAAATTAGCAGTATCAGCTTAGGATAGTAATTGGCTTGAATGCCATGTGTTGGGATGTTTCTCAATATTGTACTGCTATAGACTCTAGACTATAGACTGGTAATTCCATATCTCCCAAGTCCCCCAAGCAAATCCCCGACAATGACTGATGAAGTTTTTAATGTACTTATTATATGTTATGATCACAATTGTAAGTCTTAGTCTAATCTCCTGTTTGTTGGTGTTATCCCAAGTTTCCCGTGTTTCACTTTTTTTTTTAATGTCAATATGTTAAGGTCAACTCCATTAAGATCTGATAATTAATCCGATTCTACCATATCTGTCCGGAAATTCCACATTGAGTATCCATCAAAAATAATACAAAATATATTCTGAACACATATATATTTCACATATTTATCAACTATATCATATTAATTCATACTATGTCTCTTTTATATGAATATGTATTCATATTATACATATACCCTCTGGTTATTTAACATAGCCATAGAAAATGGCTCATTTATAGATGATTTTCCCAGCTAGATACCTCCATTTATAAGGGATTTTCCAAGGCTATGTTAAATAACCAAAGGGTATATATATATATATATATATACATACTTGGTGGCTCATCCCACTTAGTAAGTGGGTTATGACCCCAGTTATAAATGGGATAAGTAGGGTTAATCCACATCAATCACTGGGGCTATAACCCACTTACTAAGTGGGATGAGCCACCAAGTATATATATATATATGTGTGATTTGTATCCACATAACATCCCCAAGGGGATTGAACAAAAATCAGCAGTAAGGCGAGCGCATTTGCTCCCGCGCAGCTCCGAGCGTCCCTTGATAAATAGCGCTGGAGGGTTTCACGGAGGGTTCATGGAGGGTTTTATGGAGATTTTATGGGAAATTCAGATTTATGGAGGTTTTATGGGAAAATGATGGAGATTATATGATTTTATGAAAGTGAGAACTGAACTAAGGGCTTCCTGTAGATCATGACAAGTCATCAATTATATGCATCAATAAATTCAACTAAATTTATTGGATTGGTTTAAGGGAAAATCTACAGGAAACTATCGTTTTTACCATTAAGATCATGGGGGTTTCCTGTAATTTTTCCCGTAAACCAATCCAGTGATATGGTTCTGAAAAGGGGGTTCATGGAGATCTTATGGGAAATTCATGAGAATTGTTTGGGCGATTTTTATCGGAAGTTTAGAAGTCAAACTTCCGACAATATGGACAGATGGAAAAGCAGAGGCGGGAAGAGTCAGAGAAGAGAAGAGAAGATGAAAGAAGATCAGAGAAGAGAAAGAGTCGGAGGAAAGAAGATGCAGGTGCGCGAAAAGGTACAAAAGTCGCGAAACACTGTGTTTTCCCAATGATTTGTGGCTCCGGAGGGTCGAAAAGTAGGCTGGCTAAAGCGGCGGGTGCGGAGCCATCTGGCCAGATGAGAGATGAAAAAGTGCACGCCGTTGCGGCGCGAAGCACATTTCCGAGTCAAAATGTACAAAGCATACCGATCTCGGAGCACTTTTGGAAGTTGAGATGATGAAAAAGT
>Ga0126342_10000936_pt1 | contig 37371 bp, 28 predicted proteins | sample Cyp1metagenome_FD_92528 | JGI IMG/M metagenome (GOLD analysis project Ga0126342, IMG submission 92528) | Coral microbial communities from Lord Howe Island, Old Settlement Bay, Australia - Cyphastrea 1 metagenome | ecosystem: Host-associated > Invertebrates > Cnidaria > Coral ... | reverse complement strand
CCCAGGGTGGATACACAGGTGCCGATCTGTGTGTCCACTAAGGACGGAATGGCATACACATTTTCCTCTTTTTCCCCATTGGGGTGACAAAAATAGAATGTAGTTTTTGATACGGCAGGGCACTGGTGGTTAAAGATGCAGTCAGTTTAACAGCAGGGACCCAAAAACTACGAATGGATGGTTTGTAGTTTGTAGTGGAAAATCCTACGAACATGGATGATTTAGTGGTACCCCTATTTTAGGAAACCTCCAAACGGTTTATCATTATTCTTCCCTGTTAATGTTGTATGGAAAATAGCAAAGTTAAATTGCCAGAGGGCATCATTATTCTTCCTTGTTATGGTAATAACATGGCAATCATAGAACATGGCAATAAGATGTTTTTTTGAACGGCAACGTTGTTTGTGTTTTTTTTGGTTTATGTTCGCAAGGTTTCATCGTTGACCCCGCTGACATCCGCTGACACTGTCAATCAAACATAATTGGGTGTGGCCAGGTGGTATCACATGGCCGATTCTGGAAGAAGCACAGATTGAAGGAAATTTCGTAGTTATATCAAAACATAATATTACACTAAGAATTATGATAAGCAAGTTGGACACAGCCAGAGCAATCAACCTCAACACCCTCAGTGACAATGTTCCCCGACCAAGACGTGCGGGAGGTACACAGATGAGCACGAGTACCCAGACCCTGTTAGAGGGAAGCAAGCCTTTAGGCCATCGCAGCCATTGTATGTTGTCTATGTGCTGAATCAAACATCACCTCCTTTCGCATGATCTACTGAAAATAGATGAATCTTCTAGAGTTGAACAGCTTCAACAGCGACGCAGTTTCTTAGGAAATCACGACTTGTTGCGTCCAAGTCAGCGAATGATGGGCGCATGGAGAGTTCTGACCTATCTCCCCACTCGATGGTTTTGGCCAGGGTGGCTGCGGGTGCCTTTGCATGCGGCATCATTGCTTCACAGGTCGACCCACTGTGGGTGGCGCAGTGGGCTGTTCGCATCACAGTGCTCCAACAATCTCCAACACTCGCAGTGCTGCTCGCTACGCCAACGCACAGATGTCAAGGTACTTACTCACTCAAAGTTTTTCACTGACTTGGCAAACCATTTGAGAATGGAGGGACTGAGCGACCAGTGAAATGATTTTCATGTTTTTTCTTTGTTTTCCATTGCAAGTATTTGTACCATCCGTAAATTAAAGCGAGACATCTTTCATGCAGAGCAAATCACCACTTGTGCAGAATTGATGCTCTTGGAGTTTGGAGCAAGAAGCTGCAACAAGACATGGATGACATGGATGACATGGCAGGCAGACCTCTTTCCAGCCACCTGGTTTATTTGGTCCTTTTTATTGGTGCTTTCCTCAGCATCAGCTGCATCAGCGGCACAAATCGTATAGGAAGAACTGACTTCCTCAGGTCCACCTGATTGGCGTGATCTTTTTGACGGACTACGCCAACAAGACCGGTCTTTTGGTACTTTGTGCCACCTTTGGGTCTACGTCTCAGATGCTCTGCAAGATGAGTTTTCCGAGCTGTTCGGATCTGTTCGCTGCTTTTTTTTGCGATGGAAGGATACCAGGCAGAGTTCCAGCAAGCTTGAATTTACCAGCTAAATTAGTGCTAAAACCCAATTCATTCATGCATGTCATAGATATTGATGGTAAAGTCCAAAAATATGGCGGCTGAATTTCCCTCTTTTCGAGAGGCAAAACGTGGTAGGATTCCCCGATGATGCCCCAAAGCCTTGCATGGCTCTGACCCCAGCTGAGGCTCCACGCAGGCTTTGCATTCAGCGAAACCTTCCTATGGACAGAGGGATGCAGCAGTTGGATCAATGTCTTTAAATAGGTGTTTGTTATTTCTGGGGATGAAGATATACTGTATAGCAGCTATTTTGATGTGAAAAGCAGGGTAATTGCAGGGGTTTAACCGAATGTTCGATGTGGGGAGCTTGGAATATATTTATGAACTTTGGGAGCAAGGTGTATTTTAAGGATAATCACCAAGGACATGCAGGATGATCCTGATCAATCCATGTATCATTTATGATTCAGACATAGACACTCTCTCAGTTGTTGCTTCAAACAGCTTCAAACTACAACATGTATATTATTCAGATGGGAATTGCACGGAATTGCCTTGTATTTCTTGAATGTACTGCTTGCAGCAAGACAGTGACCTATGCGAACGTGCGAAGCTTCGGTGCCGCAGGATGCTGGACCAAGATGGTCCGGACTCTGTGGGTCCATGGTCCATCCTGATCTTCTTTTCATGCTGAAAACTCAGAGATGGATGGCCGCCAGGGATGGCCAGGGATGGGCAGAATGTGCCAGATGAGGATGGTCGCACTGAGGCATTTTGTACTTTCACGTGGGCACCTCAGAGTGGACCGGGCCGTTTTCGGAAAATCATGAACCACTGGATTGTTGGGTACCCGATCTTCAATGATCCTCAATCAAGCCCCTATCCGGAGACCTTTCGGTGTGTGTACCCTGAGTTTCAAGTCCTTGACTATCTTCGTCACATTTACCGCAAGCATTGCCATGCGCCGAGTCATTCTGGATGGAAGCCACTGTGCTGCCGCCGGACTACATCACAAGCCACTAGTCATGGTTGGAAACCGGGTCAAGTGTTGGAATATCTTGGCCTATGGGAGAACAGCTTCCACATTTATGGAAGCAGAAATCGCATCTACATCCACTCTGATCCATGTGTTTCGGGCCGTTGTCCATGTGCTGAAGATTTGTTCCCACACCTGGCCAGGTATTTCGCTGTTTTTCCCCATGTTCCCCGCGCGTGGATACTCAGAGCATCGAATCGTATCGAATCCATGTCACGTGGACTAGCGAGACTAGGTTATACTAAGATGAGACGCATTATTGGAATGTGATTTGGACAGTTTTTGTTGGAAAGACATGAAAAAACACATGACAAAATTGACAAACACAGATAAACCGCTGCTTGCAAACTTAGAGTTCGAAATCCTTGCATGTCAGCATTGGGAAGTTTTGCGCTAGCAGTCTTTCACAAGACAACTTTAACTCTGCCACTCTCACAAACAGCCGCTGCCTCGTCCCGCTAGACTGGCAGTAAGCAAGTGATGTGAGAACTGTGGCAGTTTGACGAAGCATCCCCTTCAGGTTCAACGCCGCCGTTGCATTTAGTTGCTTGGAGCTTTTCCTTGAGTGGAGGCGCCGCGGGGCGGTCACCATGCCCGCTTTGTGACAAACCGGTTTTGGGTGAACTTGCGTCCACTACAGTCTTGGAAGGACATGTCAAGCTGTGAAATATGATCTTTGATGAAGATTTGGTATGCTATTGGTATACAGGTGTCATTTTACAGCATTGCACCTTCTACAGTAATATCCTTTTGTTGTGAGCTGCAAATCTCTGTTGCCATTCAACTTGAAATCCCCTGCCTTGACTGTTTGGAGAAAAGCACCAGGTGTTGTGAGGGAGTGGTACCACAGTGCGTCTAATGAATAGGTTTGGAAATGTTATATAGGAACCTTCAAGCGTCTTTGGCATTTCTGCTAGGTGGTTTCCTGATTTTAAGATCTGGAAATCCTTCGCTTTGCTTGGCGTGACTTTGGCTACATTGGAAGCCGACGCTGTATGGCTCACCACATGGCTGACATTGGCTGACGCTTTCGAGTTCAATCCATCTGCATGGTGTATAGCGACCTCATTATAGACCTCTCATGACCTCTCTATGAATGCCTGGAGATGTCGAATGAGTCAGTATGATATGGTTTGCCATTTATTGATAGTCATTGCATGTCATTGTATCATATTGCATAATTATCATTAATTATCTATATGGCTATGAATCAATATCTATTAATACCATTTTTAGGGGGATGAACATCCATTTACCAGCTATTTTGATCTATTTTGATGTTCACCAGGGGTACAAGGTTTTGACACACTGCCATATATCCAAAGTCCGGCCTGCCCATCTCTGCCAGAACTAAGGCTGGTCTTTGTATCTGTGGCCAGGTGGGGGCACCCACGATCCGCAGAGATACTGCATATACTGCAGATCAATATTTTGGGTGGGTTTAATCTACCCGTTTTTGGGGCTTAAACATCTCAATGTTGCTAGAATAAAGACCTCCCATTTTGTTCTTGGGTCAAACTGGTTTAAAAATCCCAATGTTTTTCTATGTTTTTCTATGTTTTTAATGGTTCTTCCAAGGTTTTTCTGATTGCTGAGAAACTATCCCCTCTCTTCTTGCACCATGTCGCTTCAGTTGCTGATCGCGTCTGCGAGTCGCACGGGGCAGCGGAACTACTGGGCCAGTTGCCACTTGGCGTCGGATATCGAAATCTCCAAGATGATGCAATAAAACGTATGACTGAAACCTGAACCCTTGAGATCCTTTGACTTACTGGTGCTTAGCAGGGAATGGGGGATTGATATGGAATGATCATGAATGATCTATATAAGACACATTAAGACACTAGTACTGTCAACCATCAATCATCCCATTCCCCCCATTCCCTACTAAGCACCAGTAACAGAGGATTCAACCAGGAAGAATGGTGGTGAAACCAGCACAAATGGATACACAATGGTGTTTCGAGTAGGAAAAAAGGGAATTTCATGAGCAAGAATGGGGATTTAGGCAGCCAAAACTGTTTTTTCAGCTTGCTATTTGTGATTTGAGCTGATGAAAGCAGGTTATATTATACAACTTATACAACCAACAAAATGAGGATTTAGATGGATTTAGCCAGCCAAAATGATTCGATTTCGCCAGCAAAGATGCCTTTTCCCGCAAAGATGTAGCAAAAGAACGCCCAGAAACACGGCAAAACCTGGCACATGCACCTGGCTTTTGCATCTACCCTCTGGTAAGCTAACATAGCTATTGAACATGGCCATTTATAGTCAGTTTTCCCATTAAAAATGGTGATTTTCCATAGCTACGTTAGTTATTACCAGAGGGTATCTCAGTGTCAGTCCACTTTTGGGATGACCATCCTGTAATGATGAGGATGACTTCAATCCGCTAGGGGGCCATGGGGATTAAGAATGAATACAGAGATTGTTGATATTGGATGATAATACTCTAAAATAAGATACAAGCAATAATGTTGATATTGTTATGGATATATTGTCATCAATACAGATTGTGTTAATACCACTAGTGTTAGATATTTTTCGTGATGTTTGAACTCTCCACTGATGCAATGATTGATTTTATGTCCTCGCAGCCGAGGCCGAAATATGCCCGAAGAGGCGGCGCTTCGCTGTCTTTATCAGGATTTAGTTACTTAATCAATCAATTAATCAATTCGTTAGCTAGCTAGCTAGTTAGGTAGGTAGTTGGTTAGTTAGTCAGTTACTTCTTCAATTTGACAGCCAAGATTCTGTATTCTGAAGCGTTTCATGCTTCTGACTGGAAACGGGTTGCCCCCAATCGTCCAGGAAGAGCGACCTGAAGATTTTGTCGGCCTGGAAATTCCGGATCGCAGGGTCGTCCAGGACGCAACGCAGCCATTGGAATCCAGTGGACCATGGCTTCCTTTGTTGCTGAAATATACTGTAGATAAATATGATACATAGATATAGCATATCATAGCATTTTATCATATTTTATCCATTTTTAATAGCCAAGATTAGCCAAGTATATGGTCCTCCACATCAACTGATCGGTGGAACTAATGTGATTTCCCGGCTCTCCAGCGGTTGGTGAGACGATCAAGAAGTGAGTTGAAGGTTTTTGCAGCATCCACAGATGCTGGGAGTTGCTTTAAGGAAAACGCATGGAAAAAAACTACACATCCATGGTAAATATGGTAAACAAATGGTAAAACAGGGGTTTTCTGCAGAGTTGCCGGAGTTGCCCCTTAACTCACCCCAATAACAGATCCAACGTCATCCAACGTCTGGCTGCTGTCCACTTCCAGGAAGGTGTCTATAGATATGAACGGCACCCAGCCTACCTCGGTGCAATGCTGTGGGGTCTTGGCATACAGGTCGGGTTAGACCAGTGTCTGGCTGAAGGTTTCTCAAGTTATGTCATGTTTGGAGTTGTTAGTTTTGGCATTCCAGCGGCCGGAAGAAACAAAATATTGTCCACACACTTCAAACTTCAAACTGTATTCCAGCAATGTTTCGACCTATTTGCTTTAAGTACAAAGAAAAGTGGGCGAGAAGCTCGCCGGAAATGGACGCAATTCAGGGTGCTGTTTTGCAAATTACTCGGATAAAACACCAATAAAAGGTGATCTGCACAATTGGCTGGACAACATGGTTAGACTGCAAACTGAAGAAGTTGTCAACTGGAGTTGCAACTCTCTCCCCTGGATAAAATTATCGGACTTTAAAGGACATCACAGGAAGGGCTCCCTTGGATAGGTAAGTTGGTTTATGACTAGGCTAGATATATGGAATTTTATCCTGGACGGGGTTATAACATGTTATAAATCAACAAATCAACTTTTAACTAGGGGGCACTGAGCACTGTTCCAATTTCACCATTTTGACCCCAGTTGCAGTTGGCCCATCGCATCGGGCATCGCATGGCCAGATAGCTCTGTGCAACCCCGTGATGCTAGTGCTGGTGGGCTTTGTCCTTTGGGCATCATTGCTCTACGTCGCTTTGGAGGTGGTGTGCCTCAGATCTCAGTATCAGAGATTCCATGGTTGAACAGTGTTGATCAGATTTTGTTCCTATGAGCATGGCCGTTTGGATCCATTTAGGGGTACATGATATATATATATATATGTATTATACCTCATAGTAGATCCATGTAGATCCCATTTCTCTGCAAACTCCCGCTAGGCTAGTGTCAATCAACTCAAGTCTGGATCCAACTGATTCGCAACACCAAAATGGGGTCCAGTACCCGCATGATGAGCCATGGCCATTAGGCACACCCTACGAAATGATTGGGGTTTTGACAGCAAAGGAAATGCCCAAGATCTGGCAGCATTCAGGGCTTCAGGGTCTTAAACCTTGTTTAACATTCTCTCATTAGTGGTTTCAATGATTTCTCACTTTCCATACCAGGGACGAAGATCCCTGACAATATGTTTCAGGAGGTGGCTCAACCATCAATCAGTTTTGAATATCCCCCCCCCCACAAAATAGAACACTTGGAAACCTGGAACAGATAGGGAGACATCATCTACACCGGAAATGCGTTTCTATCTTTTTGGGGGTTGCTATGTATTAGTAGTACATATGATTACATATACATAAACATATATATATATATATATTATAGAGAAGATGTACGAAAAATGTGTACCTCACCCAGTCGCAGCACAAATAGTCGCAGCACAAATGGTTGCCTTGTGACATTGCAGGAAGAGCAGGAGCTCTATGATGAGTTCAAGGGGGGCAGCTTGGTGCAGATGTTCTAGATAAGCTATAATGATTAGTAGGGCAACTATCACCGAAACAGTTTTCTTCAGGTTGCTCATGGTTGCTAACAATATAAAAATTGTATGAACCAGAATGTCTATTTTGGTGCTGATGCGATTGTATTTTTTGCAATCCCATTCATTTTGTCTGCAGCAATCTGGATTCCTGGATAAATTAAGCTTCTGGGAGCTCAACCTTGCCACAACTGGTGGACAGGCAAAATCATGGAAGTTCCATGAATTTCATGGCTTTTTCTTTTTAGTGTGGGATAGAAAAACATCATCAGTTTTCTTTGCAGTTTTCCAATTTTTTTCCGCTGAGGTTATGCCAACTATGCAGCTTTGACCTGCTGCTGGATCCCACTCTTTAACTCGCGGGGTTTACACAGTCCTGGGTCGATGGCAGGGACAGCTGGCTGATGATGTCAGTCCATATGTATAGAATATATGGGTAATCCGCAGCTACCCAAAAATCAATGATCATCGGAGTTGAAACATATTCATTTTTCTGCAACTAACTTGTTGGAAATGACCAAAGGAAACCATTCCAGAACATTCTTGCTAAGACCTCTGTTAAACCTTCCAATGTTCGTGTGGAATGCTTCAGAGGCAGCGAATGACCCGCAGGGTCTGAGAAGGTACAGTCAAGTAGTTCAGGTGTCCCGCACTGTATTGCTTGGATTTATGTTTGTCAAACCTGTTTAATGACCCTCGTTGCCTCTTGCTGGCGCCGCAGATGCTCTAAGGTTTTTAGAAGATTCCGCCTTCCAGAGGGAGATGCAAGATACATGTTCCGTCCTTAGAAAGCTGGAGAGCACTTGCCATGACTCATCCTTGAGTTCTCATCCAATAGGAGGTGCAAAGTAACATTCGAGACTGATGCCATAATGTTTGTTCTTTTGGAAGTAGCCTCAGAAAGAATACTCTTACCGAAGAGCGCCACGATTTGAAATTGCATCTGCGTTATCCAATTTTATGACATTCAGTGGGGCATCTGCAGCACTGCCCAGCACAGTGTCCAAGCCTATCTTGCTCCGGAACATTACCGAACATTGATGATTGAGTTCAACCACACTACATTTCAGAGAGTTGATTTGAATCATGTTCGCCTATGAGTGTGTCAAATCAATTCGCGAACAATGATGTGAACTTGAGGTGAGGAGGAGAATGAGAATTTGCAGGAGGCGATTCTGCGAACTGGATAGTTTCCACAAGCGAATTGGAAGGGACTTATATCAGTTGCTCCGGTTTGGGGACTTACCAACCACATGCCAGCTACATCCAATCAGCATCGTGCAGCAGTCTAGTGTCATGATGTCGCAAGCTGGTGGAACAAGAATCGTTGCCGCTGGAACATGTCGGTCAGATCATTGATTTCATAACCAAGTGCCAAAGCTTGCAGTTGTGAGTTACGTGAGCAAAAACAGCTATATTACAATATATTATAGTCATATAGATACTTTTACATTTAAATCTTATTTGTCGATGATTTCAATGTCAGTGATGACTTTTGTACCTGGCTTGTGCTGAATATCCTTGCATGCGAAGACCTCTGCAGGACACTGAGGAGGAGGAAATAGAAGATGACCTGCACAGCCAGAGACTCAGATGGGGACTTCTTGTCTGGTGTTTTCGATCTTCCATTGTTATCCATTGTTTGCACCTGTGAAACAGACATGTGTTTTCCAGTCATCAGCTCGTGATTGACCTTGCCCTGGATAGGTGAAGATGACTTGCTACCAACTTGGGAGGGAGTTCCAAAAGGCCACCAATGTGTCAAAGATCAGCGAGAGATTGTTGAATTCCCTCAGCAATGGACCTGCAAGATCCTGCAAGCATGGTAGCTCTGTTTCTTGTGCTGTCTAAAGATGAGGATAGTCGGAAGATGCCTGGCAGGCGGGTCTCTTTGGAATCGACAGTTTCGGGAGTCTTCATCTCAGCATATCTCAGCCTTTTCGATATTTTTGGTTACCAGAGGAACCACCTGCATCACCCCCTTTTTTCCCAAGCGCTTTGGGAAGGCGTGAATTTTCTATAATTTTAATGATTTGTCATCAATTTGATCATCAATTTTCCACATTTTTCCCATCAACAATGCCATATAAACTTGGGGATACATCGGCAAATCCATCCCAATCGTCGCTCGAGGCCGTGGATGCTCGGATAGATGCATCGACCTGTTTCGGGGGCCTCCCGCGCTAAAAGATGGAGCTTGGTGCAAGGTGATTCTGGAGCAATGAAAAATATATTTGTTTGATTTGTTTTGTAAGGTTGAACATCTTTCAGAGATAGCGGCAAATCACGATTTGATGGGGTTTCATGGTGTTTCCATCTTTACTGATCATCTCCATCTCTGACCTACAAAAATGGTTGATAGATTCCCGAAATCCATGACATTGAACATGTAGGGTCAAACCTCTACGCATTGGCACGGTGTTTTCTAATTACCAGATGTGTATCGCTGCACACGGTGGAAAACTCTGGCGTTGGATGTGAGACATCCCAGGGGACCATAAGAGACTCTGCAAAACGGCTGCTTTCTGGCAGTGAACCATCCACTTCGGAGATTTTTGGGATGCCAAGGATCTGTTTATAGCGTGGTTGAGAAATGTGAGGCCAACGTTTCTTTATTATATAAACATTATATAATTGGCTGTATTTTGTTTCTCCAGAGCACCACAAGTGTTTCACCCGCACTTGGCAGATTTTGTGACTTTGTCAAGTTTGCAGAGCGACTTGTGAGCGGTTCATTCTGCTCATCTGCTAAAATGTCTTCAAATAATCAAATTGATGTATGACAACACAGCGATGCTCATCAGCGTCATCGTCATCGTCATTGTCATCGTCACCACCACCACCACCAGCAGCAGCATCATCATCAGCATCATCATCCAAGATTTGAGTGTTTGATACTGTACATTGGAATGCAGTTCATGTTTCTCCATGTTCAAGCAATTGCTTTCAACATGCCTAAGCCGGATTTGAAGAACGGGATTCCTATCAGAGATGAGCTCCATGAATCTGATGAGAGTTTGGCAGCTCCTAATATTCTCGAGGTTGCTGTGAACCCCAGCTCACTTGCAAATTGCTCAGCTTAGCCAGTGAAATCCATACCACTTTATTGGTGTGGACTGCTTGGTAGAAATCCGCATGGAGTGTGCGATCAAAATCCAACGACAAGTAAATCTATCACTGCTATGACACGAGAATAGCATAGAATAGCAGCGTCCCATACTTTGGTTACCTTGTACCAATGTGATGTCATGCATCACCTATGTATATATATATATATACATACATAATCATATATACATTTATATAATACATTAACACATCCTTACATTCTTCTGAGCTGTGTAAGCAGGAGTTATTTGAGCTTTTCATGAGTTTTATGTTGTGTACTTGTTTGCTGCAGGAAGATTATTCAACACAAGACATGCGATTCAGGTACTGGCAGTATTTGGTGCAGCATCCCAAAGATCCCCTTATTGTTGGCTATTGTCATGATACGGTTGACGTGGATCTGTCTGAAAATAGTGTAGCCCTACAAATCCATATCATATAAATATGGTTGTAATATGTTGTAACATCCTATCAATGATATCTCCATCTATGGTTCCGTCTCAGAGGACTTTGAACGCCTATCGCAGCACTCTTTTTTCGGCCCAAGGTGCCCATACCTTGTGACCAGGCAACAAAAAGGCGGCCTTTACCTGGAGAGGTACCAATTTTGTACATTTCTGCAGAGCACTTTTGCAATTTGGGCCCAACAAAACATAGTCAGGCTATGTCAGGCTTAAGAAAAAACGGGGTTGACATTAATTAACTTGAAGATACCTACAATGTTCCTGCAGGTTTGTACTTGTCGATGTGGGATAAACCGTTCAGCCATTCTTTTACGCCTTGTTCATGTGGGCTTGTTTGTTTATTTGTTGGTGTGTCAATTCACGGTTTCTTTTAATGTTTGCATGTTTATAATTATGTGTGCATCTTGAAGTCTATCATGCCAACAGCTGAGTAGTCCATGGTGTTTCCGTGTTCCGCATTTTCTGCAATGATGCATGACCGAAGAACTGTGCTGCAATATGGTGGAGCCCTGGTCCCTGGTTCATTTAATTGATTAGATGTGTTGAAAATCGCATCTGTGGCTCTATGAGCTTCAGAGAGCAGACTTTTATCAGGCACCAGCACATGTGGACTAGTCGCTGATATTGAGCGCGAGAACGTGCAATCAGACTAGACGGCAAACACTCCACGAGTGCGCTGTACTGGAGTCAGTGTATTGAAGGTTGGAAGCCATTGCCTTTTCCATTAAAATTATACTGCTAGGTTAGTAGGGATTCCCAGTTCATGTATAATCATCATCCAACCATCATTTCTCAGTTATACACATATGTATATATATATATCCAATCAAATCATCTTATATCTCTTATATCCCCAGAGTTTGATGGTTAAATCCCTATGAAATGACGAGAAAATCATCCACCACCAGAGTTACTGAGTTGGCGTGGCCACGCCATGCATGGCGAAGAGGAAGTCACCCTGGAAGTCCTGTCAATGGATGCTGCTATTGTTGTCACCCACCTTGGTGAGTTGGGGTGAAATTATGTGGGGCTTTCCATAAATGGTTTATCTGATTGGTGGTTTGGAACCATGGAATTTTACTGTATGACTTTCCATATATTGGGAATAATCATCCCAACTGACTTTCATATTTTTCAGAGGGGTTGAAACCACCAACCAGTTTATGATTGGTCTATGAAATTCCATTGATGGTAAAATTTGATAGTTCATTATTGGTAAATCTGGGGGTTTCCATAAATGGTAGCCCTGTGAATGGATGGTTTACACTGTGACAAGCCGATTCAACTGGATGATCTGGGGGTACCCCCAGTTTAGGAACACCCCAAATGGTGGATACCCCAAAACGGCACTTTTGATACCGTAGGGGAAAATGACGCTGTGTAGTAAACCATTGGGTTTGGATTCCCAATTTTGAGGGGGATATGACTGTGGCATTTGGTGACTTTTCCACCAAATTTGGAGTGGAGATATGTGTCTTGATGATTTTGAAGTCCCTTTAGCTTCGAGCCAATTGTGATAGCTCAGGCTGAGAGGAAAAATTTATAGCCGGGGGATGTGAGGTGATCATTTGGGGATGGGTCAACACCTACAATGCCACAAATCCATACAAATCCTATTTTTTTATTTTTTTTTGGAATGAGCATCCATAACCTCCAGCATCCTCCAGCTATTGAAGCACAGCGGATCAGCTGCAGGTCGGCCTTCACCTTGGCAACTCTGTGGTTTGTTCTGCACACCGAATTGCTGAAAGATCCTGGCCAGGTTCAGGCAGATTGTCTTGTGAATTATGGAATTATGCCATGTGGGGCATGAAGACTTGAAGACACTTGGCCCAACATGGCCCAACCTAGCACTGGGAATTCACATGATAAAATTGACACTCAACTATACTGCTCATGCACAGCCTGCCGGGCCCATGGTCTGAAACTTGTAGGACATCTGACATACCTGTTGCAAATCCAAGCAAAGGACAAAGAAGACAAGCAAGAACCATAGATTAAGGATCTGCCAGACTTAGTTTCCTGCAGGTCACCCACGATCCCGAGGGCGAGAAGTGGGAGGGCAACAGAGAAGAGCCCGCAATCGACGCCACTTGATTCGATGGACAATATCCTCGTAGTTTTGACGTCAAGAATCTCTAATGTTTGATGGTTACGTACAGGCTTCCCCAGTTTTTGCTTAATGGTTTACGAAATACAGGGTTTTACAATGTTGTACGAAACACAGGATTACAATGTTTTACATTGTTTTGCTGGTACACATGTTTGCTTAAATTGGGACTTGGGATCACTATAATTTACAGTATAATATAGTATATCGACGGAAGTTTAGAAGTCAACCTTCCGACAATATGGACAGATGAAAAGCAGAGATGGGAAGAGTCAGAGAAGAGAAAAGAAGAAGAAAGAAGATCAAAGAAGAGAAAGTCTCAGAAGAAAGAAGATCCAGGCGCGCGAAAAGGTAGGAAAGTCGCGAAACTCTGTGGTTTTCCAATGATTTGTGGCTCCGGAGGGTTGAAAAGTAGGCTCCGCTAAAGCGGCGGGTGCCGAGCCATGTGGACAGATGGGCGATGAAAAGTTGCACGCCGTTGTGGTGCGAAGCACATGTCGAAGTCAAAATGTACAAAGCACATCATGTTCGGACCACTTGTGGAAGTTGAGATGTCGAAAAAGTGCCCGCCGTTGTGGTCCGAAGCACATTTCCCAGTCAAAACGTACAAAGCACACCAGCTCCGGACCACTTTACCATTTTTGGAATTTGAGATGTCGAAAAAGTGCACGCCGTTGTGGCGCGAAGCACATTTCGAAGTCAAACGTGCAAAAAACTGAGGGGTACGGACCACTTTTTGACGTTCAGATTTCGTTTTTCGGGGCGGTCGCAGGGGATTGTGCACCTTGTCAAAAGTGAGCAAAACGTGAGGGTGTTGTAGTAATAGTAGTTTCAACTACAACCTACACTTACTACACTACACTACACTACGCTACGCTACGCTACGCTACGCTACGCTACGCTACACACACTACACTACACTACTGCACCACGCTACACTTCACTACACTGCACTACACTACACTACTTACACTGCACTACACTGCACTACACTACGTACACTACGCTCACCACACTACACTACGCTCCAACTACAACTGCAACTACAACTACAACTACCCATACATTACACTACGCTACACTACACTACGCTAATTGCATTACACAAACTACACTCCACTACACTCCGCTCCACTCCATTCCACTCCACTCCACTACATTCAATTACACTACACTTCACCACACTAGGCACAACTACAAGTACAACTACACTACACTACACTACACTAATTACACTACACTCTACACTCCACTCCACTTCACTACACTACACTAAACTACACTCAATTGCACTACAACTACAACTGGAACTACAACTGCAACTACGCCACATTACACTACACTACACTGCGCTAATTACATTACACTACACTATTTACATTGCACTACACTACATTACACTAGACTCAATTACACTACACTACGCTACACTATACTAATTACACTACACTACACTCCACTACACTGCACTCCACTACACTACACTCAACTACACTACACTCAGTTACACTACACTCAGTTACACTACGCTAAGACTACAACTACAATTGCCACCACGACTACAACTACATAACACTACACTACGCTACACCACACTACATTACCTTGCACCACACAACACTTCAACTACAGCTACAACTTCAACTACACTACTTTACACTGCACTACACTACACTAGACTACTATACACTACCGCACATGACATTTCACTACAGTCATTATACCACCACAAATGCAACTGCAACTACACTACGCTAATTACACTACACCACCACTAGAACTCCACTACATTTACAACTACAGCTGCACTACACCACACTACATCCAGCAGTTGTGGGTGAGGTGACCGACCAGGTGACCACTGCAACCATTGTAACCACGCCAAAAAACACAACTCCAACCACCTTTCAGTCCATCAGCGGATTCGCTCTGCCATCCGTGATTCACAACAACCAACCTCTCCTATAGGTTTTCTGTTTTTGAAACTTCAGCCACCGCCTTGTGCAGTACTACTGGTATCCAATAGCCGAAGGAGTGACACAATGAGTTTTGAGTTCAAGAGGCAGCTCCTAGCTGAACAAACTGAGAGGTCTCAACAAGGATTCCGATAAATCGGATGATCGGAAAACACATAGCATGCCAATAAGTCCTATATTTGACGGTAATAAATAACCTTTGTTTCCTTTAGATTTTTCCTTAAGCCAATCCAGTGAAATAGCTATCTTCCATTGTCAAAGAGAAGCCCATGCTGAGGATGCTCCATCCAAAGATGCGACAGTAGCTCCATCTGTGGATGTCACATCAGAGCCGGCGAAAGACTACGCTTTGCGCTACGGGCCACCGGTTGCACCAGCGCCGGCGCCAGTGAAAGCCACGCAACAGGGCGTCGCTTGGCGGTGTTGTGTGATCCTGTGTTGGCAGGGATTTGTTTGGTTTGCGCTGATCAGATCATATGTGTAATCCCTCCCCCTAATACTGAACATTCCGTTAGAAACCCTGGTTTAGTATTGGGATCTATCAATTTCCCATATGAGGGGATTTGATAGTCAGACGGCGCGATGAAACAATATAAACTCTGCACATGAACACGAGCTCTCACAACTCCACCTCCCTATGGCGTGCCCCTCTCTTAATATTAGGGGTGTAGGAGTGCAGGATTATGATTGACTAGTGGGTCTGGCAAAATTTGGCTGCAAATCAGCACCATTTGTGAGGCCAAAGAAGCGCCAACGTTGCAAGAAATCCCTTCGGCAACAGGCAAAAACCAGGAGTCTTCTGGAAACTTGGAAGCAACAAACTAAACAGGATTCACTGAACATGTTTTCCAAGCGCTTGGAATTTGACATGGGGTGCACATGAACTTCCCATCAACCACACGAAGCCCTGATGATCCTGGGTTTTAGGAATCCTCACCGTTGCCCTAGCAGCAGAGCTCAAACAGCTCGATGGAGCGCTGGTACCTTGCCACAAAGTTTGCCTCTGGCTGACATTCAGTGGATTGAACACCTGTGAGTTGATGTCTCGTAGAACAACCAGTGAGGATGGCAAGAATTTTTCCCTAGTGCTCGGCCTCCTACAGAAGGCGTACTCTCTCCTACAGAAGGTGTTTGAACCGCCATTGGGATTGACGGGTTTTTTATCATACATCTGTTGGATTCTAGATATTGGGATTCGATGGGCAATATTCAAGAATCCCAATATCAACTCTATCACCCGCAAGAATCCCAAGAAAACAGCAAGGGCTCCACGGCTCGATGGCTCCGCCCCCAGTAAGGTGGTCCTGAATTCGGCCACGAAGAATGCGGCAGATCCATCCAAGCTGCACTTCCGGATCCTCACCACAGAGGATGATGCCTCCGAACTCCTGGAGAAAGTGAAAGACAGGTGCGGTGTAGCGGAAATATGATCTGGCTTTTTTTTCCTGTGGGTTGCCCCTGACAAGAATGGAACGGTGTGGATTATTCCTGTTTGTTCCTCGCATTCAGCTACAAGGCAGTATTGTTGAAAGATCATCGCTTTCTGTCTTGTTTGCAATGAGTGGACCATTTTGTACAACTAGGTTGTTCTACATTGGGTTGTCCATGCGTTGAACCTATTTTGCAATACGAGAATTGGGTACTCCTCTAAATCCCGGATCTGATTCACTGGTGGTCCGCTTTCGTAGGAAACCAGTGTGTTTTTTGGGGTCCAAGATTGGTGGGAAAACCCTTAATATATATATAATAAATAAATAAATATATTTTGTATATATGAAGTGAAACATATGTAGATATATTTTATGAATATATTTAGGTTTCGGCTGACAGATCGCCCCACGTGCTATCAACCGCGGGCGCGCTGCCTTAGCATTTGCGCTTTGGCCCCTTGTGTTCTGCAGATGCAGTGCAAGTCTGCAACACCTTGGCTTGTCCAATTCGTTTTTCCCGCGGCCTCCATCTTTGACCTTCTGGACTTTGACATCGCCTTCAGATTTTGTTCTGCTTGCGAGTCCCAGCCGTTAAGTTGAATACCATCACTAGGGTATGCCTCTTCCCCATTGAGGAGCTGCTCATTAGACATCAAGACAAATGTCTTTTCTGGCACAGCAACCGAGTATGTCGAACCACGTGTCACTGAACCACTCCAAATCGAGGATGGCGACTATGTTCAAATTTTTCATTGGTGACGAAGAACGACGACATCGCTGTGACTATGACAACAATGAGATGACAGCGTTGCAGATGGTCCCAACTCTTAGACTTCGAGTCTCTGACAAATACGTTGTACAAAATGACAATTTGGACATCTGTGCCAATGATCATCGTCAAAGGCTTCGCCGTCGACGACAAAGACCTACCGACGATGAGGAAGACCCAGATCTTGGACGCTTGAGAGAGCTCTGGAATCGACCTCAACTACGTACACGTGGCATTGACAACGAACCGGTTATGCTGTTCGAAACTTGGTATGTCAATGGACCCAATTTTGCCAGATGTTCCACATCACGAGCAGTTGCCTTGCCTGCAGATGTCACATTGTGGGACGCAGCCTTGCGAAGAGTGTGGCCAGATCGACAACATCCACACTGGCCTATGCGCATCGTCCCAGTCATGCCAACACCACATCCTTTGCAACCTGCAGCACAACATGGAACTCATGGAGGACATCTCATCGTCCTGCAGCATGATCATCCCGAAGAAGCAGGAGTACGGTTGAGCACATATGGCTCACCTGATGATGATCGCTATGCACAGCTTGTGCCACAGACTCTGGACCTTTGGACGACTTCTATGGTTTCTAGATCAAGAGGTACTTTGCAGTCAGCCGCGTTGTCATTGCCGAGGCATCCGCGGACCACGGGCCATTCCGAGGGATCTTCCATGGATGGCAATTGATGGACAGCATCTTGAACTCTATCTCTCACTACAGATTGATGAGGATTTTGCCATGATGCAGGCTACGACAGGTTCAGTATCTCGGGTGAGTCATGTTGAACCTGTGGAGGCTTGCCATACACGAGCTCCTGTGCCTTGTCACACGGCCAGACGGCCAGTGAACATGCCATTGGTTTTACCTCTACCTCAGGCCAGGGAGAGGAATTTGCCTTCAACGCTGCAGCTCCAACTTTTGATCCTGCTGGGCCGCCTATACAGGCAATGCCAGAAGTGATACAAGATCTACATGAACTATGGTTGCGTACAGCTTTTGCGTGGGAAGATGAGCCCATGTCTGCACAAATCATCACATGGTTTGTTGATCAAACTGCTCCAGAACGCAGAGCTTGTCATCGCCCTAGACTTGTAGGACTGTATTTTGATGTCCAGGCATGGGAAGAACACATCCGACGCACATGGGATGAAGTAGCCCTACCAGGACATCCAATCTTTCTACATGTGGTCAGCCCATCGCCACCCAACTTGGCGCAAGGCATTGTGCACGGCTCACATCATTGTGGTGCGAAGACCCCGTGAGGAACTCTACACGAGTCTGTTGACTGTGTGTATGACACTGCGCGACGACTACCAGAACCATCCATTCATATTGCCCTGACGACCACAGAACACATTTTCTTGGAACACTTGATCCATGGACTTTTGCAAGGCCGACAGCCCCTCCAGAGGAATCGACCTATATGCATGATGTGTAAGATCTGCTTGAAAGGACCAGCGGGTGAAGGAGTTCGCCTTTCAAGAAGCGTGACTTCGAGCTCAAGCTCGATGGAACATGCTGCCCCTGCGTGATTACCATTCACACTCTCGAGTCCTTGCGCTCGACAGACCCATCATTGATTGCCGCAGGACCTTGATTGCAAACCAACATTGGTGTACACCAGCTCCGCTCTATGAGGCCAGCTGCTCATCATTCCGGACGCCTTGGACGTTGAGGAAGCCAAGATGCACCTCATTGATGCTGCGTGATCGGGCCATTTGTCATGGACTAAATGCAGTAAGACACTTGCTCGTTTGCGAGATGACCTCACTTCGGAGGACCTTGATGCACGCGCTCTACTTTCTGAACTTTGCCAACCTGCGGCATGGCCTTTCCTACGTGAGTCGCGTCATGGCTCCGAGGATGTTGCTCCCGGTAGTCTGCAGGATTGGGACGTGCAGGTGATATCGTTGCTGATGGATGTCTTCCTGGCTGCATTCCTCGTCCAATCAGCAAACATCGCATTTTGCTCCATGCTTTCTCCGGGCGTCGATGACGCGGTGATGTGGAGTGGCTCCTCGACGCCACAGGTTGCCTCATCAGCGTTGTATCTCTGGATATTGTGTCGACAAGGTCTAACGAGAAGACCGAGACCAGGTGGCTGCATGCCATCCTCCAAGGATGGGTCACGGCCTTCCAAGGTGGTCCTCCGTGCAACACTTGAGCCGCGCGCGACATGTGCAGCAACGTGGCGGCCCTCGGGTCATTAGGCAGGTGGACAAGCCAAGGCCTCGCCTCACTATGCCTCAAAGAGCTTGAGCAGATTTTGATGGGACATCTGCTTTTTGGATTTGTATTGGAATGCATGACCCTTCTTGCTTTGTGTTGCAGCACACGGTTTCCATGTGGCGCCTTCCGGTGATGCAATCGATCTCCTGCCGAACATGCGGCTGGTCACGTTCGTGCAAGGGCTGCTAGGTGCTCCGAGCCCCAAACCAACGACATTGTTGGTTTTTGGACTCCATGGCCTTGAAGCTGACATGAGAGCCGGACGTGTCACCACGGACCTGCCACATGGGTCCTCTGTGGGTAAAGGCGCGACAGGTCAATACAGGACCGCGCCGCTGAAAGAATATCCACCAGCTATGTGCCGAGCACGCTGAATCTTTTTATCGCGATCTCATTAGACAAGGTACAGGCAGTGAGATTCAGGCGCCCTCACCATTCCTTCAACTAGTACAGCATATGAAGGACCATGATTTGGGCTGCCACATTGGCCACGACGGCTGATTTGTACATGAATTCACTGAGCTGAGCCGCTGCGAGAACGGCGACATTGGGCCGAAAGTGAAAAAATATATATATATATATACGCACCATTACACCTAAACCCTCCATGTTCCCCAATTTCTAGATGATTTCCCCAGCTCATGTTGATGGGTTTTCCCATTTCCGGACGGTCAGGCTAAAGCAACCGCTAAACGTCGAGGCCGTGAACTTTGAGCCCTGGTATCCACGGGTAGGCCAGGCAGGTGGCTTGCGAGTGGCAACTCATGGGGATTCAACAATCCAATACTAGGGATTGAACCAGCAAAACAGAGGACTTCACCGTAAAAGATCGGGATTTCACATTGGCATCAGCAAAAAATCATGAAGCATTTGGGATTTCGCCATGAAACAGCTGGGATTCTGTTGGCTGACCTGAAAGGTTGTAATCTAAGCTGAGTAGGTTGATGCTGCCACAGGCAAGCTTTTGGGCGGCAAGTCCTCGGCGCGGAAAGAGCTCTTTGATGCCTTGAACTTTGCAGCCTTCTATTTGCATGAGGCAATCCCTGAAGCACCGGGAGGCAGGGTCTTGTACCTTGGAATGCAGGATCTGACCCGTCTGTGAAGGAGGACAGATATACTATATATACAGACTATACATGATGAACTTCAATTATGAATATATATATATATATATTATGTATATGTATATATATATAATATTATATATATGTACATATATATATATGTGTGTGTACATATATATATATATGTATATACACATATATATGTATATACACATATATGTATATATATATACACATATATATACACGTGTATATATATATATATGTATATACACGTGTATATATATATATATATGTATGTAAATTTACATATGTATGTGCATACATACATATATATATATATGTATGTATTCGTATATATACATATATATATTATTTATTGACATGTACATATATATGTTTGTACATATATAGATATGTCATTTCGTCTTCTTCAGGTTGCACCAGTAATACCATTTACATGAGATTTGCCTAGGAAGGTTGAATTCCCATGACCCATGATGGTCATTCTATGGGGACAGGACCCATGTATATAGAGGCCGCCAACTCAGTTCCTATCTGCCCAGCTAGGGTTCAAACATGCTGCGGCCTACCCTCCGGAAATCGAATTTGGCAGTCAACCTCAATTTGTTGAATCCCCCTTTTCAAATGGTAAATCCGCCAGCCGATGCCCCCCAAACCTCCGTTACCATGCTCATAAATATCATGTTAAATCCAGTGTCTGGTGCGTTGCCAAGTCGCCATTCTTGTTCGCTCAGACCATGTTAAATTGTCCATCGCTGTTAGTTGAACCCCAATTTCTTGCTGGTGAAAACTCCATTTGGTTGCTGGTAGTACCTGGATAAAGTCATGTATCCCCATTGGTTCAACCATGTAAATTCATGTCAAAGTTGTAATCATAGTATAAAGCCGTATGCATATACGCAAATTACAAGAATATATACTATTTTTTGCTGATCAAGTCTTCATTGTATGCATACACATACTTATATATCTATAATATTCTCATATCTATAAAATACCTATTTCATGTAAAGATACTCAGGTATTTGGATACCGACGTGGTGGTGAAATCCGACCTCAGCGAGCTGCTCTCGGTGAACTTCCGGGGTCATCCCGCGGCGGCGGCGGAGGATTGCTCCCAGCGCATGGGTTGCTGGGCCGGTGGGCAATGGGGATGAGCTGGGGATAATTTATATAATATAATATAATATATAATATAAAATATAATATATAGTATAGAATACAATATATAATATAATATTTGCTATGGGATAGTATAATTTAATATAATAATATATATATATGATATAGGGGTTATATAGGAATTATGGAGATTTCATAGGGAACAATGATCTAGGGAATACATCGCAATCATTCATATTATGGAGATTATCTGGGGAACATGTGGAGTATCGATTATCTATGTTCCATATCTTTTGTGCGGATGATATTGGGATTATCTGCGGATATACTATGGATAGGTGGATGATATGTGTACGTATGGCTGATGATACTTATCTAGCACATTCTAAGATACTTATCTAGCAAATTCTAAGAAATCTAGTGCCAGTAAATATCCTTAATTGTTGTTTTCTTTAACTGCCTATGGCTGATGATATAAGAGTCATGATGAATTGGTATTAAATTGTATTAACCAACAACAATGGGGACTTTAACAATGAACAATGGATAGTTTGTTCACTTTTGGTGAAAAAACATAGCGTATGGGTCAAACATTCAGGCCAAAAAAACCACATATCGCTTGCTCCTTCAGGAACTTCACTTAACCATCCAACTTTGGGTCTTTGTCTCGTCGTCACCCCTGTTTTGTTTTTTGGTTGGTTTTTTACTTCATGATCACAATCGCTGGTGCGGATTTCACGCGTAGCTGGTTGTCTCTATCGCTGTCACACAGCACTAAAGTCAAAGGCGGAAAAATCCAATTTTGGGTTACCCAATTTCAACCCTCACCCGACATATATGGGGATATAACCGAACCAACAAGTGACTGGGGTGTTCTAGATTGGGAACCCGCCCAACCATGGTTGATTCCTGCCACAAAAAGGACGATGTTTGCCGGTTGTTGGTGGGACCAATTTTATGTCACACCCAACTTAGCCTCGGTTGAATTGCCAGCTGTGATCACAGTTGTAGGGAAGATCCAACTCCATTCATGAGGGATGATCAGTATTTTTTTCCCAACGGCACTCCCAAAAACTTTGAAGCCGTTCTTGGCCAAAAAAAAGGATGAATAAGTTTTCATCACCTTCCGTGGTTCCTACACCTCCACCATGTCCTGGTTGGTAGCACCATGTCTTAGGCAGCTTCGCAGCGTCCATGCTGAGGCAAGTATTTGGATGTGGATCGTTTGAAGTCCAAGGCGCTTCAAAGTGAGTTGCCTCCTGCACTTCATGCGTCGAAGAAGGGTCACTTGGAGTTGGAGAAGGATGTGGCAGTAATGGTGGATCATCCTTTGAGAAGTGTGGAAAAAATGGGGTTTTAACTGTGATCATCCCTTATCCTTTGCTGTATGCTGTGATTGCGAGATTGTTGACATTGCGCGTTCGCTCGTGAGTACCCGGAGTACGCTCTTCATCACTAGGCCTGGTATACCTGGTCGGCTTTGTTTGAGAATGTTGGTACTAACCCATTCACGATCTCTTCAACACTTCAACAATCTTGTGCCATAGTTGTTGAACAAGTCCAGATCAAAACTTCCTTTTCCACCTAGTGAATCCTAGCTAACTCTAGTGACATGTTTGCAGGTGAACCCCCCACCGTCCTCATCCGTCCTTTACGGCGTTCTCAGGTTGCGTCATCAACCGCGGTGTGGTCTTGGTGGATCTGAAAGCTTGGAAGGCGCAGAACATCACTGGAGTCATCGAGGATCTGGTCCGTCTACACCTCACCAAAGGCCAGAAGTCACTGGGGAATGCGGAGACATGCTTTAGGCAATAGTATATAATTATACATACCCATATATAATATATAATTACTATTAATTATTGATTATAGGGACTTCTATGGGGATTTATTTTTTTATATTGTAATATATGGAAATTAAGCCATTATATAACTGGATTTGTATATACAGTATGTTGTATAACTGAGGATTTGAATATGATCTATACTCCCATCTCCGATGAGGAAATTTGTTCGTTGAGCATTAAATAAAGAGCCCTGCTTGGTGACAATGATAGATTCTTTTTGCCCCCACCATATTTCTGGATCTATGTTTGGGAATATCTTATACTTTTGGGGAATACTTATAGATCTTATAGGAACTAAAGACTTAAAATTCTACCTTTGGGGCTGAACATAGACCGAGATTTACTGTGTTTGGTTTCTTTGATCTTAGCATACGTGATCATACAAGTGTAATCAAGTCTTTTCAGCTCCGTTTCACCAGTGATATTGTACCCACTATTGTTCTAAAATTGATGGACCACATACACAGACACAAGTAAAGTCGAGTAGAGTTGGTCGGAGATGGGCATATCGATGTCTACCTTTATCTACACATCTTGTATTCATACAGTATACAACGAATTCAAACAACCCAACAGACAGCACTCCGAGTTTCCCTTTTTCCAAGCACATTTACGACACAAAACTCCCAAGAACCAGAAAAAAATCTCACCTGACCTGACCACCGCTCCGTCGCAGCGGAGGCAAGGGCCCCCTCTGGCGCGCGGGGGTGTCGCAGCCGCCCTTTCTGATCGCCTTGGCCGGGAAGTTCGTGGACCTCGGCGCCGAGTTCAACGTGAGGGGCCTGGGACGTGGCGACATCGCGCCGGAGGAGGCGGGGAGAATGTCTACTGGATATAAACAATGATAGAAAAGTTGGCAGTTACATGATGTCACTATTGTTTCAGGTATGGTTATGGATTACTATTTGATTATCATATATTATCATATATTGATTATCATATATTGATTATCATATATTCTCATTGATGATGATTGATGATAATCTGCAGATCTTATGATTATGGTTTCAGATTTGGGCTGCTGGGTTTGGATCCTTTGGAAACATGGGGCCTGGTTTCCCGGTGCCCAGGTGGACTTCTACAAGAAGAAAAAAATGCCCCTTGCCGCAGATTGGAATTTTCGAGAAAACCCATTGCTGGCTCCATCAAAATCACGATGTATTGCTGTCATATCCAGTGCTAGCAGGTGCAATGAAAAGAAGGCACCCTAAGGTCTACCATGCTGTTGGTAGAAATTGTGGAATAGAATGTATAGAAGCAACCAAATGGGTCTATATGGCCAAGACATCAGTTATACTCTACTTTTTGTAGGGAAACCATGGTTTGTTTTGCGGTACATGTTTTGGGATACACCAAGACGGAGCGAGTTCTGGGTGATCTTCCAGCCGCCACCTGAGGTGGGACCCATACTTTGACAAGTTCCTGTACAAGTGCAAATTTCACTGTTGTCCAGGCACCATTTTGGGCAACGACTCATCAAATGGTTCCAGGGATGCAAGTGAAGATGACTGCACCAGGTTTTGTATTATGAGCAATATTGAGCAAGGGAGATGTGATCATGTCTCATGTTGATGTGTCATTTTGTTGTGAGCCTGTGGATAGATATGGATAGATGATGCATCCGTTATCTCTGCTGCATTTCTGTGTTTACAATTGCTAGGATTTGCGTGGCAGATGTTGGGGGATGCTGTTTTAGTCTTTCAACGTTGATGTTTGGTGGAGAAATGCGTGGATTCTGTGTGATTACATCTACTATACGTATCATGTAAAACATATATCCTATATCGTTGCTGATGATATGTGATTCAAAGTTATACAAATCTATCACATAGATCTACATATCAAATATATTCACACACACATATTACATATACAGGGCACATGACACTACTTGTGTAGTAATTACACATGCAAATTTCGTTGATCTATACAATGCATGCTGGTCTCCATAATATGACCTAACTGTGCCAGGATGCAAAGGTTGGGCCTTGTCGCCCTACATTTCAGCGCCCGCACAAAAGGCGCGGGGCAGAACCTGGCGTATCATGGGGATGAGGATATTCGTGGTGATACGTAAGATGGTGCCTATCCAATGGATATGAGGATATAAAAAAGGTACACCATTATTGATGTGGGGATATTCATCGTGATGGGGATATGAGTGGCAAAGAAAAAAGCAACATAATACTGCTTTTATCCTGGTGCCGTGGTTTTACATCAGAATTGACATCTTTCTCAATTCCTATCAGGAGGTTTGATTGGATTTCTGATCAATCTGGGTTTGTCCGAAAATAGGGTACCTCCAGATCCACTGATGCATCATCATTTCTCCATAACAATTGCTATTTTGGCTGTATGAACCCAATTTCAGACACACCCATATCGTATTGTTGGTTTATTATAGTTACATCCCTACATCCGATTACATCACATATTAAATATCCTCATTTTACCATCCACTATAATACTATATATATATCCCTACGCCCATTATCTCCTCACTGCAGCTCCCCTCCGTGCGAGGCCAAGATTCTGCACTTCAACGGTCGACTGAAGCCAAGTCATTCCAAGAGACGTGATCTGAAAAAGGTCACGCCGCCCAAGCAGGACATGTCGGAGGCAGCGGGAACTTGGGGATCTTGGGGGATGTTTCTTTTTTGAGTGGGGTATCCCAAATGTTGCTAACTTATTTTATGGATTCTAGTGGACGTTGACATCGATACTGTTTATTTACAGTTACTCCATAAGGCTTTGATTTGTTTATCGTAACATTCTCCAATGTGAACAAGCGCCCGCTTGAGAATTTGACCTCCGATTGCTTAGCCATACTCATTTGATTGCCTGAGATGGCTGATGTTGGCTGATGTACATTGATCATGTACCATTGCACTTATGAGTTTTTTCATGGATGTTTGGATCAATTTTATTGATATATATATATATATACTATATTGCAGGAAGGATTCGGTTCGGTTGGGTTCGGTTCCTAATAGGTAGGAATCGGTTCGGTTCGGTTCCACGCGCTGTTTGAAAGGGGCTCAGAACAGCAAATCCGTTCTTGCATGACACAGCATGTTCCGCATTTGTTTTGGCTGGATTCGGCTCCGTTGTGGTGATGTCGTCTTACGTTCAAGGCATAATATTATTATGTTTTATATAGATATATGCTGTAATTCATGTATATTACAACATTATATACTGTAGACTTATATGAAACAAAAATCATGGATGTATTTTGGCTATTTGTTCACATGAAACATCTTTGGTGATGGCTTGCCACAGCTGAAGGAAGAGCGCGCAGCTCGAGAACAGCGGCCATTGTGCAGCTGTGGCAGTCAGTGTGTGCAGGAGATGTTTTCAGACGTTGGGATAGTGATTTTCAGAGAAGGATTGAAATATGTACCGAAGTTGACCTGCTTTTTGAAACGAGGAGATGACCTTGGCATGGGTCAACATGACGTACCCCAACATGGGGTGCTTGAACATCCCAACATTAGTAGTTTGGTTGGTTGGATGATTCATGTATTGATGTTCACCCCAAAAAATCACTAAGAATAGCCACTTGGTGCATCTTGATGCTGGATCAGTCGTTCCAGGAGTGCGCTGGGATTTGGTGGGAGTACCTGCCTCCATGAAAAAACAGGTCGTCCCTGCAGCAAGTGAAGCTGGTCAGGTGGTCAGGGATGAACATGTGTTGTCGCTGGTATCCTGAAATTGCTCCTTGGCCTTCTATGATAATCCCTGATGTGTGTGTGTGTGTCGGTGTCGATATTTGTTGTATACACATGTATACACGTGTATTCAGAGATTTAAGCCAGACTGCAACATGAAGCAACGCCTGCTGGAAACATAGACGTGGACGAACCTGCAGCTGTCACAGCTTTGTATTCAGATTCATGGAGTGCAGCTCATGCATGCGAGTTAGATCAAGAAAGGCATTTACTTTAAACATGTTTAAATGTACGTATGTCATATTGGGAATGCATCATTTTCAACACTCTCTTTGGTAACTATAGTTGAAGTATGTTGATGTCGAGGTTCCTTCAACATGCACAGTATATGCACTGCTTTCTTCCATGCACGGAGTGTGCTTTTGCAGATGGTAGCCGGCTCGACCCGAATGCTTTCAAAGCCAACCAAATCAAAATAGTGATGCGCGTAACTGATGGGTTTGTTTCTCTGAAAATAGGCCCCTAGATCTAGTGGCTAATGAACATTTTCCCTCTTTAATGTGCTGTTTTGGGTGTATACTGTATACCCCATTTTCAGACACACACACACAAATGGCCGTATAGAGTCCAGCGCATGACGTTCCTGCGTCATACCGGACTTCGCTGACATGGGTGCGGTTCCGTGCTCAGCGCTGTAAGTTGAATTTGAAGATGATGGAACGGTGTATTGGAATATATTGGAAAACCGCGTTGAGGGGCTTGGCATATCTTGGCATTTGTGAGCTTTTCATTTGGACGACGGCAGTTATATAACTATAAGAAAGTGACAGTTGTTTGTTTTTTGTTCTGTGCTGCTTGGTGGTTTCAAAGGTGTCTTATTCTCAACCCTATTGGGATGATGATCCAAGTTGACTATAATATGCTTCAGAGGTGGCTCAGCCACCAGATGTGTCAGATATGACATACATTTCTTGAGCCCTGGCCTGGGCTGCTGGTCTCCAACGCCTCTCTGAGGTACACTCAGATACACACGGAGAGCTGCAATGTCAAAAGCATTTGTTCTCCTTGCCACCAGGTGGGATTTGATCCTCTTCAAACGAACATGTCCGATTGTTGTGTGCATATATTCTTTTAACACACAAAGTTGCAGATCTTGAAAGACCTTACGAAGGTCACCTATGAGTCACGTGTCGGGATTCTTTTGATGGACTTAAGAGCGAGTATGGACTTGAGGTCCAAGCAGTCGCACCCATGGATCGAGTATAAGAAAACTAACGAATGTATCCCGGAAAGGTAAAGAAATCTGCTGAGTCTATTTTCACAATGCTTTCTTTGAAGAACCCTTAGATCTCACATCTCCAGGGTACATGATGTACATGGCAGATTGATTATGATTGATTTACATATTGTCATATTCTCCATATTTTCCTGGAGCTTTTGGCCCTGTTCTTGGGGACGAGGTGTCATCTACCTCAACTGTGCTTCCCGCTCACCCATGTTGCGCTCAGCCCGTTTGCCCAGAAAATTCAGCGATGGTTGCGGGGTCGGACCTCAACAACCAAGGCTTTGACGATAAGCAATGACAATGGCTTTTTTGCATCGGAACTTCAGAGTGTACAAATGGAAACAGGGTTACAAACCAACAATGAGGGTACTGGTATGTATAATATGTTTTGAATATTTTTGATATGACTGACCAAAGTACATGATACTTATGGAATACGTGGACACAAGATAGGACCTGGTTCATGGTTTGAACTACGTGTTATTTTCCTTGTAATCATGAAAAACGAACCGCAACCCCCAATTGATGTTGACATGTTTCAAGTGAATTTCACAACATCAACCCGTTCCAGAAAACGCTTGAAACAGGAATAAACCCCAATTGATGTTCATTAACCTGACAATAACCTCCTAATTGATATCCAAAGTGCGAATTTGTTTGCTTTTCTTCATCCCTATTGAAATCAGCTGCATTGAGGTGGAAGAAATTGGACACCAAGCCGTGTCACTGAAGAAGCATCCATGGCGAATCAGTGACAATGGCATTCCGGACAAGGTGACTTGTTGAATCTTGTTGACCTCACAAGAGTACTGAGGATCGTAACTTTTCAGCGAGATTTTAAGTGCTGTCAAAGGAGCTTCTGCTAGAAAATGAGGGGAACCATGGGGAACCACAGATTTGTGAAGTTTCTCTTTATGTGCAACAGATCGCGAATATGGTGGCGAGTTTTCCAGCTTTAGTACATCAGAACTTGAGAGATAAAATCAATGAACCGATTATAGACATCACATTTCTTAAGCCATGCCTGGTGATTTGGGTCGGTAGTTTACCTTTCACAAGAGGATCCTCTGTTTCCAACTCTATGGACACAAGCGCCCGCCTTCCAGACCTTCCAGAAATGCCCAGAATGTGACGTCCCTGTGGCGTTTGAAGCAGCAGCAGCAGCAGCAACAACAACAACAAGTCATATAACATCATATAACATCATACATATAACATAGCATCATAGAACAACTACACCATCATTCACATGATATTGTTATATATAATCAGATATACAGTTTTCATGAATGCCATATTATAGGAAGTAAATACACTAGATCTCCAATCACCAGTGGACCCAGGTGCGAGCGCAGTTCGCTGAGCTCATCGGCGTCAAGGCGGCAGAGGTGGCCTTGACGCCGTCCACGTCGTACGCCATCTCCCAGGCGTTGCCTGGGGATGTTAGTTATAGATGAACAATGATGAATATATTTCCAGGACTTTCCAGGTTTCCCATAGTTTCCCATATTTTTATATCTGTTGGTTGATTACCGTATAGAGGTTTGCAGAATTACTAGATGTGTATAGTATATTTATGCAAAGGTGGTTGCATATAATATATAATATGATAATACAATATATATATATATATATATTATATTACAATATGTATGTATATATATATATATGCTATGATATGTTATATATACTTTATAGCAAGCTCAGACGAGGTAACGCGGTGGGTTTCAGATCTCTATGTATAGTATATGTATATCACATATTATATATATTATATAGAATTCAGCAAGGTCTGATAAAACTAATGGGAAATAAGGGAGAACAGACAAGGTTCACTTGAACTTGAAGCCTGAATTGTTTCATTGATCGAAACACTGCAGAGGATTCTGCACAAGATTTGAGCGACACTCGGCATTTGTACAAGTTCCCCCAGCTGGAATGGCATCTCCCATCCAGCTGGCCAAGGGGACCCACGCTCCAGCACTTGGACCATAGCTATAGAAAGTCAGCTGTGTCGTGTCGAGCCTCTAAAAACACTTTTTTTATCATGTCAGAACCATACTGTAGTTGCTAATGGCCACACAGCTAAGATTTATGGGACGGTTGTCCGACCAGATGCTGGGTTGCCAACAGCTACCTGGATAGGTAGCGCACAACATTTTGAAGCTTGGTCGAATAGAAGCAGGCAACATCCTTGGGACAGAGGGGTGGTGATTGCTGGTGAAAGTGGTGACAGCTGCGTTTAGCATCAAATCCCTTGTGGTGCTTTCAATCCATTTTTAGCATTTCAAAAACTGGCCAATAACACACTTGATCGCATGCGATGCGGCCATGTATTGCATCATGGTAATGGGGCGGCCATCCACCACAGTGATCTTTTGTGTTGCAGTTCCGCTATTGGGGCCCTTTTGGCTTTTGTAGTCGTGCGATCTTCCATGACCATATTTGCCCATGGGCAGTGCAAGTTTGATGCGCAAACAGGTGATGTGGTCATCATTCTCCAAAACCAGATGAGCTCCAACGCAACTTGGCCTGCTAAGCAGTCTGAACCTGTTTGACATTGAAGCGTGGCAATTCTCAGAATCGCTTACTGTAACGGTCAACTGACCATATCCTCGCCTCTCGACTGTAAATCTATGTTAAATCTATCTAGTGTGAAACGCTGTTAAGCTCGTAAAGTGATCCATAATGGGTTATCGTCCAACTGGTATAGTATGGTTATACATATTATACATTTCTGCTTATACCCAATATCCCGTGAGTTACATCCCCATCTGCCAATAGACCATATAGACCTCGTTCACCCACTGCATGCAATTCATGACCACACATTTGCTCATAGAAAAATTACTTTCTTCGAGTGATCCCCACCCTGACAATTATTCTGACATACTTTCTGACATACCATCTGAAAGGGATGCAAGTATATATTGGATGTGTATTCTGACATTCTATCTGACATTCTTTCTGGCATACGTATACTCTGACATTCTTTCTGGCATTCTATCTGGCATGTATTCTGACATCCTATTCTGCAACGATACATCTCAATTACCGTGGACGTTAGTTTCCGACTTTACTATCAACATATCGTGGATACTTTGGACTGAGTTTAGATATTTGAGATACATCTCAATTATCATAGACGTGATTTTCCGATTTTACTATTTCAATAATATCTATTCACAGCAAGCCCCAAAAAGATAGAAAACATGTTACCAGGGTGATAGTTCGATTCGATGACGCTTTCTAAATCTATGTTCCAGGTTTCGAATTTTTCGGTCTGTTTTGGGGGTTGCTAGTGATCCCCAAATAGATGGAAGAAATGCTGTACAATCCTACTAGAGCGATAAATCAGTTTTATATTTTTTGGGTCTGACTATAATATCCAGCTAGAAAATGATTAATGATTGAATAACTATAACTTTCAATACATTTATTGTCAGCCCTTTTTTGGTTCTTCCCCACGATTGCTGGTTCTCAGAGGTCTATGCCTGGCAACGCCTCTGCCGCGAGTCCTCTGCAAAGCTGGTGGCCATTAGAGGCGAGGTCGGGGGAGGCCGACATGATGTGAGGCTTGAAAAATGGAAATTGATCCATCCAAGTTTGGGATTTAACACGATTTAAGCATCAAAGAGTTAGATTTGAACATGAATTATTGCAGCAAACGCTTGGATTTAACATGATTTAACCACCAACATGAATTTAAGCATGAAAAACTTGGATGATATAACCATCAAACCTTGTAAAGGGATATTGGGCAGCTAGGTCAATACCCAAAGCTTGGGTGGTGAACAACAGGGTACCAGTGTGTTGACTCGATTCCATGTGTTTTTGGGCCAAGACCTTGCCAAAGTGAAGAGTATTCATTGTACCAAAGTGGGACAACATGGTTTTGGGTCAAAATTGAAAAGATTTGAACAGTGAAAACGTGCTTAAGATAATAAGGAATGGGTCTTGACTAGCAGACTAGCATCAAGTATATACAGGTTTGGGTTGAACTCAAAAGTTGATCCTGTCCATGATGTGGGTCGGGAAGGCAGTTTTTTTTTTGACAACAATCTACGGTGCCACGGCAGAATATGTCGAGACCTGGGCTGACCCATGCGATGTGGGTTGGGTATTGTTGACTGTGAGCTGAACTTTGAAGACCTTGATTAATTGACTTTAGATTCTAAGCCTGAACCATACCAATATACATATTAATACACAGGATGTAGCATGATAATAAGGTGATAAATATCCTAAGATCATATAAATCATGCAATATCATATAATGATGTATATATATAATACATACATAATTGTCGATCTAAAAGTCCATGTAGAGATTGTCCAGTAAAAAGGCCGCCATGGTTCCAACATGAGACCCTGCGAAGTTTTTTTTCTGAGTTCGCAAGAGTATTTTTTTGGCGGACGATCTAGCGAATGATTTTAATATGAGACCCCCGCGAAAGATAAACGCGGGTTCGCGAAAGATTCGCGAAAGTACTTGTTTTATTTCAGAATGGCCGTTTGCCGATAAAGGAATTTAGATCAACCGCCACACATATAAAATATACATTCATAATATTAATCACATAACTTCTGGGATGCTGCAATCATCGTTTTTTCATGTTTTTACATTCAGGTTATCATATAAAGTTCAATATGGATGCATCATTTTTTTGGGGAAGGCTAGCAGCAGGTGATGACAGTGGATGGGATGAAGCTTTGGAGAGGTGTATCCGACAGGAAAGTTCTGCAGGCCGGGACGAACTGGATATCTTGGGCGCCAGGTAGATGCAGCTACATAGAAAAGTTTGACATGTGGATTTGTCCAAAGATGGCACCCACAAATGCAATGGTATCCAATGATATATCATCATTTGCCTATTCATAGTCCTGTTTTGGGATGTGCAGTATACCCGCCATACTCGGAAAGAACTATTTGACAGGAATCAGAATGACATTACAGCTTCTGTAGGTTTGCGTTTTTGAGAGTACATTGAGCTGATAGAATGATAGAACTATGACTATGATAGAACTAGGTCTATTGGGTCAGACGTGCAAACATGTGTGTGTGTGTGTGAGGGAATAAAGAATGCTGTTCTGATCAGCAACTCCTTTTGATTGCACGCTATCCTATTTTCGGCCACCTGTTCCACTGTCATTTTGCATAGGAATTGCAGCCTGGTTTTCGCTGAACATGACATAACCGCATGTCTTAACTTGCCTGATGGTTGCATTATGTATGCAGCAAAAACTCCTCGGAAGTTCTGAAGTATGATGTTGCATTTAACGGTTAACAATGTGCAGTCATTGATTTTCATATTTTTCTCCTGCAGGTCAGCGGGTGGCGGTGTGCGCTGTGCCGCACTTCCTGTGGACCGATGGATCGGGGCCAGTGGACTTTGCTCGGCTGAGGAAGGCGCTTGCGTTGGGTCCACTTTGAGCAGTACATCAATGAGGAAGCACATGAGTTTTCATGTATGTTTGTGGAGTGAATAAGGCTGACACTTTATTTGCTAGTAAAGTGTGGAATGGGTGAAGTCTGAAAGGTGATCATGTCAAATGTTGACAGTCAAAAGTTAGGTACAGCTCAGTACAGCTCCAACCAATTTCTGGACAAGAACAGGACAAGAACACCACTCACTGGGTTTCTCGGAAAAATCGGGCATCCCCATATCTCACCGTTGATCCCCATTTTTTCATCATTTTCCATATGTTTCCCATAAACAGATTGCCATAAATTAGTGTGCATCCCACCATTTCTGAACACATCCATCAATAATCATGAATTCCTCTATACTATACATATATATATATATCTACTATAGGTATATAATCCATTATAATCCCCGTTTCTATAAGATTCCATTAAAATCCCCTATGTTGGCTGTTTGAATCCCCATTTTACAATTCCCAAGGTTCCAACTAAGCCAGGATGGCCCTGGCAGATCTGGCAGGTCTTGGATGAGTTGAGCCCAACGAAGCGCAGCTGTTTGGTGGTGGACGCCACGCAGTCTTTGGGGGTGGTGCCCATTGCGGTGAAATCTGCTGGCATTGATTGGCTGGCGCCCTGGATGCCCTGGATGCCTTGGGACTGCTGAAGAGCAGACTTGTCACAAGACATCTGGACTGAACACCGTTAGAACATTTGAGGGCGATGAGAAAACAAGAGATAAATTTAAGTGTAATTAATGCTTCAAAGGTTTGACCCAGGACTCTGGTAGAACTTTGTTTGTGGACCATTGGTGGTATTTGTTGGCATGTTCCTCAAGAGTACCCTTATCTCATGGACAAGACAGTTGCCAGAGGAGATTTGTTGGCTGCTATGACGGACCTCATGGGCTGTCAAACACTGACCCCACACGGTACATAGCATCTGAGGCATGTTCAGTGCACAAGTGGCTCTTCGGGCCGTATGGCATGTCTTTGGTGACTGGGAACACGTGTGCCATGGGGTTGACCGGATGATTTCAAGGGGTGGAAAGGTTCTGGTGACGGCAAATTTCCGGAGCTGAGAAGTGGCTTTTACCAAGGTGCCAGACTCAAAGAACCATCCATTTCTGATAATATAAAGCAAAGGAAAAACCTGGGTGAGGGGAGAGACAGTCATCAAATGGCAGCAAGACTGCTGAAGGTTTCTGAATTCTTGAGATCCAAGTTGCATCTCCTGGCTGAGGTATATGCTGCTGAAGAATGGAGCAGCAATCCTATGACAGAGCCAATCGTTCAGGTTGGTAATGGAAAGTTCGGGGCTGTACAATCCTCAATAAGCTCGGTGAATCTTGGGCTAGTCCATTTGCAGCATAGCTTTTACTTCTACGTGGTAAGTAATGCGTGATGAGACAAGGTTGGATCAATGGATGCCCATTCTATTGGAACTATGTACTATGGATTGCATATGCATGACATGCACATTGGAATGCATCCCCATCCATCCCCATTGCTGTTGCCGTGGTTGGTCAGGATGAGCACAATCGTTTGGGTGCCGACGGCGACATTTGCTTGCCCTTTGAAATGTCACCTGTTGGCTATTCGGATGCTTTGCAGCAGTCTAGTGATTAGGATTTCCATGCAGTGCTATGGCACTATGGAGTATGGTCTTGTACTTCTCTTGGACAACACTTGATTGCTTCATTTGGGTTGTTTAGCGCAGCATGTTTGCTTTTATGTTTTGAAAACTGCTTGTGCTTCAAGTCTATGCAATTCTATTCATGCCTTAGAAGAGTACTGTGTTTTTTTTGTCGGACACGCTTCCCCCCCGGCGGCTGAAGTGGTTCCTATCGCTAGCATCGAGAGCTGGGAAACAATTGGAACCCAAACATATGTTATATTCCTAAATATATCCAACATTTATATAGGAATATCCAACATATACATAATACATATACATATACATATACACATATATATATGTTGGATATTCCTAAATGGTAAATCCCCAGTTCCACATAGGTCAGTATCGAATTGCTGCTGTCCGTTAAATTCCTTTTGATGTACCCTGTACGGCCAGGAAGATTTTCAAGATGGCGCCAAAAAGTTTGATGCGGGCGGCCGCCTGAATCCCATCCTTTTGCCCATGGTCTCCCGAGCATTACAGCAGGCCCAGTGGGTGATTCAATGGACAGCTTCAGTGACAGTGCACACTTGCTTGGTGCTTTCAGACTTTCAGATGTTTTGTTAAGTCAAAGCCTAGGGCCTAGAAATGGGAAACACAATTATTGTTGGATGCAATACTCAAGTTTTGATTGGACCCAAGTCCTGCCTTTCGGGGTCATTCCGTGCCATGCTCTCACGCGAGGTCTTAGATTGGACGCCCGAACGCATTTCTTCGAGACTGACGCAACTCACGTTTCTCGACCAGCGATGGTGGCAGAGTGACACTAACCTGGGAAAAACGGAGGATATCGTGGGATTTCTATGGGAATACAGCTATAAAGCTGGTATATGACCAAAAATGGTGCTGAGACCAACATCCACAACTTGAGAAGGAAACTATATGGTAGATAGTCTTCTCAATCAAGGTTTGCTTTGCCAAATCTTGATGTTTATGACATGAAAAGCAGTACGATCGATCCCTGCAATTTCAGCCTGGAACTTGGCTCCTGTTTGATGAAACGCAGGGAGCTCCGAAGATTCACAAAACGCTTGGCTGACTTACACATCCAACATGTGCGAGAAGATGTTTCTAGTTTGTAATCCTTAGCAACTAATCCGTGCAACATTTGCCAATCATCAAAGCTTCTTTTGCCATGTTGTACTAACACGTACTAAATGTATACGGTCTATAGATACCCAGAAGCCAGTTTTCTTGGGTGACCATGAACCATTTACCTTTACCTTTGTGATGGGCCCCGCTTCCTGGTCATCAACCCTTGGTGTGCAACCATGAATGGTAGGATATGGTAGGTATTTTATGTCCCAATCGTTCATGGTTGGTAGGTAAAGCCCGCATTGGCAAGGGCTGATTGGCCGCAACCCGACGGTTTGCTCCGCACAGAGTACAGTGGTCAACCGTTGATTTTCCGAAAACGCTTCGCCTTCTTCCTGGCTTCGTTCAACCATATTTTTCGTTGGAGCCCCCAATGTTTCACCATGTTTCATCCAATATTATCCATTCCTATCCATCGCAGTTGGCTGAGTTCTTGCGTCATTATAAAGTTGACCAGTCCAATGGTCCAAAGTTTTATCTTGTCCATCATTAAACACCATGTGTCATCCAATTTTTTTCCGTTGTTTATTCCCTTATATAAAGGGCTCCGCCCCCTGCCGCCGACCCCTGGGCATATCTCCCATTGAGCAAAACAGCAGGGCCCTGAAGGACGGACCGAGCCTCCGGGCAACGGCTCCCAGTGCCTAACGTTGCTT
>Ga0126342_10000935_pt1 | contig 37384 bp, 19 predicted proteins | sample Cyp1metagenome_FD_92528 | JGI IMG/M metagenome (GOLD analysis project Ga0126342, IMG submission 92528) | Coral microbial communities from Lord Howe Island, Old Settlement Bay, Australia - Cyphastrea 1 metagenome | ecosystem: Host-associated > Invertebrates > Cnidaria > Coral ... | reverse complement strand
TTGATTAATGGTTGATTAATGGTTGATTAATGGTTGATTAATGGTTGATTAATGGTTGATTAATGGTTGATTAATGGTTGATTAATGGTTGATTAATGGTTTATTAATGGTTTACTAATGGTTGATTAATGGTTTATTAATGATTTATTAATGGTTTATTAATGGTTTATTAATGGTTTTGTAATGGTTGATTAATGGTTGATTAATGGTTTATTAGTGGTTGATTAATGGTTGATTAATGGGTGATTAATGGGTGATTAATGGTTGATTAATGGTTGATTAATGGTTGATTAATGGTTTACTAATGGTTGATTAATGGTTTATTAATGGTTTATTAATGGTTTATTAATGGTTTATTAATTTTGAATTATGAAGAACTCTTCCTATGGTCCTAAGATGTCCTAAGTAATCTGGTTGGTGGTTTGGAACAGCCACGAGGCCCAAGACCTGTCAGGTTTGGTGTGGCCGCGCTAGCTGATCCTTGGGTGTACCCGATTTATCCTTTGGCCATGGCTCGGAATTCTCATCGATCCCTAATGGTGGCTGTATAACAGTGGTGGTGGAACTTCTGACGTATGATCCGACACATGATTCACATCTCCTTCAGATCAAACACTCAGGAATGCTGTGCTTCTATACGGGTCTGTTAGATGCTGGATATAACTCCTATACCATCTGTGATGCTGTTCTTGCTTGTCAATATCCAATGCCCCGGATGATATGTGGAGAAATGACTCAGATTCTTTCTCATGCTCGTCCAGGTTGGCAGGACTTTCGAAAGCTTGTGGACGTTTGCTCAGGCTTTGGTGGGATTGCGCATGGAGGACAGGCCCTTGGAATGAGGACGACTGTCGCAGTGGATTTCAATGAGAAGATGCTTCATTTGCATACCAAGCATGATAGCTCTGAGGTCATTCATGGCGATGTTGGAAGTAATGAGACCATTTTCAAGATATGGCAAAGGTCTGAACGGGCAGCAATCATGTCCGGGGGGTTTTCATGCCAGCCGTACTGTGCCCTTGGCGATCAGAGAGGCAAAGATGATCCCAGGTCAGCATCTCTCACCAGTGTACTTCGTGCAGCCTACATGTTACAAGTCCATGTCTTGGTTTTGGAATGTGTCACGCCGGCTAGGAAGAACACTTTTGTGGCTCAGTCCATTGATGCATTTGCCAAGCTCATGAATTTCCGCACAGAGGTTGTCGATCTGAGCCTTGAGTCCATTTGGCCTTGTCGTCGTGCTCGAACTTGGTGGATTTTGTCGAGTCCAATTTTGGGTCGTGTGGGGTTAGTTGACTGGCCACCCATGAAAGAAATTGACATTGTCCAGCGGTTGATTCCATATGTGTGCAGATGGGATCCCAAAGATGAAATGGCCTTGTCTTTGGATGCCGGTGAGATGCAGGCATTTGGAGCTGAAGATGGATCGTATTCCCGTTATCTTTTGAAACCAGGAGATGTGGCACCGTGTTTTCTCCATGCATATGGATCACAGTTGCGTGCATGCCCGTGTGGTTGTCGTGCAGGTCCCCTCTCGCCTCAAAGATTGGCAGAAAAGGGATTGTTTGGATGTCTCTTGTGCAGTGCAGCTGACAATGGTGATCATTCAAGTTTACGACATTTGCATCCGAGTGAGGCCTTGATTTTGGTGGGAATGGATCCCATCATCGATTTCGGTGAAGACGTCAGATTGACATTGTCAGCCATTGGTCAGATTGCCAGTCCACTCCAGTCCTTGTGGGTTCTTTCCTTCATCTCAGCCAGAATTGATGAGCTGCGATTTGGAAAATGTGACTTTCCGCCCTTTTCCCAGTTGCAGGCATTTCGGTCATGGCTTCTCATGCGATCACAGGTAGTTTGGCCATGTAAAGATCAGATGATTCAAGATCCAAAAATGGTTCAACTGGTAGAGACTTGGAAATGTGTGGATGGTCTTTTTCTCAACCAATTGATTGACTCAGGAAGATGGGAGGATCTCTGTGACAGGGATGTATCTATTGCAGCTGTTTTGGGCGTTGTCATAAGGTCTTCGATGAATGAGCCTGAACCTGTGCCATCGTCCATTATGCAGGATGAGCCTGAGACTCCTTGGTTTGACTCAGTTGTAGTTGATCTCAAGGGAGAAAGAACTTTGCTTGGAACTTGACAAGTGCTTTCTCACCTTTGTCGGTACTGAAGAGCATGCTGAGCCGTTGTCATTTGCAGGAGGTACTGCCGTCACTGAATGCTTGACTGCTCATGCAAAACTTGTAGGTGCATTTTGGGTTTGCCGACTCCTTGATGTCCATGGGAATGAGTTGCCGATGTCTCATGTCATGCAGGTTGGTCAACATGTCCAAGTATGCCTGTCGAGTGCCGGCTGTGGTGTCCCATTTGGTGTCCAGGTCTGCCATGATCTTGCATGTACGGTCCCACATGTCCCTTGTTTGCCTGATGTGGTCATGTCTCCGTCTCGGTCTGGTATGAACCCTACGGTGATGCCTGATCTTTGCCCTGAGGAGAAGAAGCGGGAATACGGGCCACTCCCTAAATTGCCCGGTGATGTGTCTGGGGAATGCGGGCCACTCCCTAAAATGCCCGTGGGTGCTCATCGAAATGCTGGCTTGCCTGCCCCCAACTTGCCTGAGGGTGCAGTGCATCAACCAGATGCAGAAAGTGTGGAAAATCAAAGGGTTGTTGATCCTACTGTCCCGTGGGCTCACCCATGTTTCTCGGTGCCAGCAGCCTCTCATGATGGAGTGCAAACATCCGTGCAAGTGCCTGTTGATGTTGGAATTTGCTCGATTGTTGGAGGTGTTGCTGATGTGTGGGGATCTGCTGATTCACTCCTTGGCTTGGACTCCAACCAGTTTCTGAACCTTTTGGTCCCGTGCATTGCTGACTCACAGCAATTGACCTCTTTGCGAGGCAGATTCATTCGTAGCACAGATCGCATGCAATTGCTTGGAAAACATCAGGATCTTTGGGCTGATGATGAAATTCGCTTCCATTTGCACTTGATTCAGCAAGCGTTTCAGGGTAAGCCTAAGGGAGATGGTGGTCATGGCTTGATCATAGTTGACCCTCTGGTTTCAGCTGCTTGGATTCAGAACCGTGCATTTGCGTGTGAACAATGGGCTGCTGCCCATCCTGAAGTGTGCTCACAGGCGATTCAGGTCATCATGGTGGTTCGTGTTGAACAGCACTGGATTCCAGTCCATTTTGTCCCCAATGGAAGGCATGTAAATGTGTTCACGTGGGATGCACCTGAGAACTCTCATGATGTTTTGAATGGCATGATTGAGAAGTTGGCGTTTCCTTGGGGATTTGGGACTTTCCTCATTCACAGACAGCAAAGAATGTTCTTTTCAAGCCGATTGTGTGGTGCCCTTGCAGTGCACTATGTCCGACATGTCCTGTTTGGAACCCAGCTGCCCGCCACCCAGAATGAGGCTATGGATTCACACAATTGGTTACGTGAGAAGTTTGTAGAATGCCTTAGCCAACATACCCAGGTGATGCGCCCTTGGATTTGGGGCCAAGGAGATGATGAGGCCACGGAGAAGAGTTGGCCATCCCATGATTCCTCTCCTGCCAATACTGGTGGTGCTGCAGCCTCCTCAGCAGCTCCACCCAGGGTATATGACTCCAACAGGGTTCTTTCCTCTCACATGTGCATATCCCTTGACGACAGACTTGACCTGATGGCTCAACATGGCCGTGACATGGCTGATGATGAAATTCGCTTCCACTTGAATGTTTTGGTTGATCGTTACAATGAGCAACGCCTGACTGCCAACCGATTTCGTCCCTTTTTCATGGCTTTTGATTGCCTCAATTTCTGGAACTGGGATGAAACAGGCCATGTCCTTACTGAAAAGTGGTGTGTGTCGTTTCCACAGGTTCGATCAGAAGGTCAACAGGTTGTTACGGTGATGCTGATTGATGACCATTGGATCCCTTTTTGGTTGGTTCCTGGGGGTAGGGTTTTGGTTGCTCACACCTTCAATGACTGGCTTGATTGGGACATTGTTGAGGGCCGCATTCGATGGATGGGCTTGCACTTGGGATTTGAAGAGGTCGTCATCCACCGTATTCCTCAGGGATTGCCGGATCACAGATTGTGTGGCTCTCAGGCACTGTCCTTTCTTGCTCATGTTTTGCTTCAAGCTGACTTGCCTCAAGATTTGCGAGGGTTGGAAGACATGTTCACGGCTCAAAGGGCGTCATTTGTCCAAGAAATGTATGCGGATAGTGTGTGCCGATGCCCAGTGATTTGGGGAGCAGGTGGAAGTGGGGTGCTTATCAAATCCCTCTCAGAAGAGCTTCTTCGTCATGGAGTCCCGGCTCACCTCACTGAATCCAGAGCGTCCCAAGCGATTAAGGCCATTGGTTCTGATCAACTTTTGCAAGCGCTTCAGCACAAGCAACCATGGCGCCAATTGAAGGCGTTAGGGAACAACGTGAATTTCAAGTTTGTCTTGCCCTCTGAGCTGGCTGCTGTTGTTGAAAGCAACAAATCTAAGCCTGTTGGTAAGAAATCCGCAAAAGAAAAGGCGCCGCCAGGCGTACCAGCCCCGATTGAGATTGACCCTTCCAAACTGCAAGTGTTGGAAGGCACTTTCCGGGCGCAAGGCCAGGTGTTGCCTCAATTGAGCCCTCAGCAAATTGGCCCATTGAGCACTGGCTATGTGCTTATGAATCTTGCTGAAGCTGAACCGTATTTGACCTGTGGAAAGAAAGTGTCTCAAGAGCCTCTTGCGCTGGTGGTCTTTCACAGGCGTGATGTGTCCCTTCAATCAATGTTGTCGCAGCATCCATGCACGGTACCATGTCGATGCATGGTAGACAATGAACCGATCTTGGCCGAAGCCACTCTGGTACAGATTGGCACTGGATCAGTGGAGAAGTGGTCGGGCACTGACGTCATTGCAGTTGACTCTCCAGATGTTTGCACAATCAAGGTATCAGTTTTCAAGGATGAATTTGGTGAACCCTGGGAATCATTCAGCAAGGCTCCCATTCGTGGCATTGTTGGTCTTATCCCGGAACTCAAAAGATGTATGACTGAGGGATGTACATGTGCTGCTTGGCACAATGAAGAAGGAATTCCTATCCGAGAGCCAATCCTTGACCTTTGGAAGCGCCAATTCTTGAAGTTCGGTTTCAAGCAGGTTGATGCTCTTCAGGCAGACTTCTTCTGTGTGTCAATGCGGGTGCCTTCATGCCTCTTGGACAAAATTCTCCAGCGCAGTGGTCACCTTGGTGTGTATGTAGAGCCCAGGACTGCGGATGGCAAAGAAGTCATGAGTGAGTATATGGTCATCTGGATGCCGAAACACACTTTGCAGTCACTTCATCACACGAGGCAGACTAACCCGGCAGTGCTTGGACTTGCTCGGGTAGGGGATAGAAGAGGTCTCAGAGTACCAGCTGCTCAAGCGCAGCAGGTGCACAGTGTGGTTCGCCCAGATACGCTGTTTCTCCCTCAAGGTGCAAGGGTTCATTACACGGCAGGGCCATTTCCTTTTGGACTGGATAGGCAAGGGATTTCAAAGGCCATGAAACAGGTTGGATGGGATTGCAAACCTCTCCAGCCTGCTGCGCCGCAGCCTGGAAGAGGAGCCATGTGGGTGCTTCAGGCTGTAGATCCGCCACCGAACTCCATTGTGTTGACTAGCCATGTGGAAGTTGTGATCTCAAAACAGAAGGGATCTGATCAGCCTGAACGTACCACTCTGTCAGTTCCAGTTGCTTCACCGGCTACTCTAGCTTTGTGTGGACAGCAGCAATCCAGTCGAGAAGATCCATGGATCAAACAGGACCCATGGGGATCGTATGCCCCCAGTTCCACTGCGCCAGTTGTGAATGCTCCTGCTGCCTCAGAGAGTCTTCAGCAAATGGAGAGTAGGATCCAACGTGCTGTGCTAGCCAAAATGCCACAGTCAATGGAAGATGATGTGCCTGACAGGCTCAGCACTTTGGAAAGCCAAGTGCATCACCTTCTTCACAAGCAAACGCAGATTGAAACTCAGTTTGGGGAATTTTCGGTTCAGCAGACTCAGCAGGTTGCCTCGCTTCAATCTCAGGTTCATGCGAATGCCCAGCAGATGCATGGCCAGCTTGAACAGCAGAACCAGAGCATGCAGGCGATGTTCGAGACGCAACTTGCACATATCAGAGGCTTGCTGGCTAAAAGGCCCCGCGATGATGGAGAATGAAGGTGTGGGCGTGGATGGTTGGATTGGGCACTGACTGCTTTTGTCCTGTGCTGGATGTGGATTCAATGCCTTGTCACTGTCCTGGTGCCCAAATTTTTTCAGGGGTTCACAGCTGTGTGCTGTTTTACACATCGATGTGGCCGAAACCGATGTCAGTTCCCTTTGGCCCGTTTATGTGCTTTTCTTCTTTTGATTCGGATTGGGGAAGCATCTCACCCTGGTCCTGAAGACTCATGTTTCATTCTTGGGGTTGCTAACCCTACGGGGTTGCGAAGTAAGGCGCCTTACGTCATGTCACAGATGGAGCATGGTGATGTTTGGGCTTTCAGTGAAACTCACTTGTGCACGAGAGGGTTGGCTTCCTTCAATGCTGGACTCAAATTCGCAGGTTCTGGGTTTCATCCGTTGGTTGGTGGACATCCTGTTCCCGTCTCCAAAAGCAATGCTGGGTGTTGGAAGGGTGTTGGGGTTCTTGCAAAGACTCCTGTTCGTAAGATTCCTCATGATTGGCCCATGGAAATCCAGCAATCCAGTCGAGCCCTAGCAGTCACTACCTTGGTTGATGATGTCTGGTTGACTGGAGGAGTGGTTTATGGTGAGCCTGAAAGCCATCTTTACCCTGATCGACTTCGACATACAGAAGCCTTGTTGCATGCGGTCGTGAGTACAGTTTGTTTTCTCTCGGTTGGGCCCAGATTTGTTGCTGGTGATTGGAATGTTAACTTTGGCGAGCTTCCTGCCTTTGATTTACTTGCGCAAGCCGGGTTTAAGGATCTCCAAGACTTGGCTGAAGAACGATGGGGACTTGCCCCCCAACCAACGTGCAAACACCGTACCCGCAAAGATTTTTGTTTCATCTCGCCAGAGCTTCAGGCCTTGCTGTTGAATGTCTCTGTGTTGAGTGATGTGTGGCCTGACCATGCAGTGTTGCAAGGGCACTTTGCCCGCTTGAGAACATCGGTTCCACGTGATTTTTGGAGAGTTCCAGGTCCGTTTCCATGGCCTAAGCCGTGGGAAATTTCTCCTGATGCATGGACATCATTGCCTGGTGATCCCTCCGAGAAGTATGCTGCCCTTTGGAACATGGTTGAAAAAGCTGCCTCAGATGCGCTGCCGTTTTGTCCTGGAAAACAAGTCAAGGGTCGTGCTCAGACCATTGCCCCAAAAACTAGACGTGTTGGCCGATGTCCACCGTTGAAGGTCGGGAGAACGGGTGACTTTTCCCCACAATTTTTTGGTGCGTCATTCCGACATGCTCAATGGATCCGGCAAGTTCGCAGAATCCAGGCTTTTCTGCGTCATGTGCAGGTTCGGGGAGCTGACTCCCCTTATGCCCATCAAGTCTGGAATGCGATCCTGATGGCTAAGGGATTTGTTGGAGGTTTTGCGGCCTGGTGGGACACTTTAGCGACCAAAACGTATGGGGCACCATCCAAGATCCCGTGGGAACCACCTGACCTCTGTGGAGCTACGAGTATTTTTGAAACCATGGTCATGGAAGTCAGGGCGCTTGAGCATGCCCTCAAATCCACTTCACGGCAATATGCTCGGCTGCGCAGAGCATGTAAGCCCAATGTTTTGTTTCGTGACCTGAAAGAACCTCCTCCCCAGGGGGTTGATTTTCTGCTCAAACCGCTGAAGACGAAGGTTCTTGAAGTTTGTGATCATGACTGCTCTTTGATTGTTGACCACCCGCAGGAATGGGATCATCATTGTCCGATCTTTTGCAATGGGGTGCAGTTGGATGTGATTCATGTTGACCATGACTGTGTCTGGGTGTCTGATGTTTCGGGAGTTCAGCCTGGCCAGGTGGTTGTCCAACTCCAGAGAACAGGTACCAAACAGGATCTCTGCAGGGCATTCATGGAAGAATGGAGCTCCCGATGGGATCGACACAAGAATGTTCCACCTGACCGCTGGGATATAATACTTTCTTTTGCTCGGCAGCATTTGCCCAGATGTACTATGTCTTGGCCAATGATTGATCCCAGTGCATTGGCGAATATCATTGCACACAAGAAGTCGACGTCTGCTTCTGGGTTAGATGGTGTGTCTTTGGCTGATTTGCGCTCGATGCCTGAGAGTGTTTTGCAAAATTTTTGCTCCATTTTTGCAGAAGCGGAAGCCACTGGAAACTGGCCGTCTCAATTGCTTGATGGCAAAGTTGTGGGTCTTGCAAAGAATGATTGTCCTAGTGGGGTTATGGACTACCGACCAATCACCATTTTGGGCCTTTTGTATCGTTGCTGGGGGTCGTTCCATGCGAAACAAGCAAGTCGCCAGTTGGAAGCCATCTTGCCTGACACTTTGTTTGGATCGCGTCCAGCTAGATATGCTGGCCAGGTTTGGGCCCAATTGCTTTGGGTTGTTGAACATGCGACTGCCAGCCAGATTGCTCTTTCGGGGGTCTTTGCGGACATTCAGAAAGCTTTCAATTGTCTCCCGAGGCTGGTGATTTTTGAAGCCGCGGCAATTTTGGGGGTGCCTATGGCTGTCCTTACAGCCTGGGCAGGAGCGTTGTCTCAGCTTGGTCGTAGGTTTCAGTTGGGTGATTTCCTCTCACCACCGGTTTTTAGCTCCACTGGTATGCCTGAAGGCGATGGATTGTCGTGCCTGGGAATGGTTATCATTGATGTGCTATTTCACTTGTGGCATGGTTTTTTCTTTCCGCTTTGCCAACCTGTCTCCTATGTTGATGATTGGACTCTGGTAACCACAAATCCCTCGGTCATGGATGCCCTTTTTAGGTGTTTGCAATCTTTCACTGATGCAATTGACCTGCAAATTGATGGCAAAAAGACGAGCATGTGGTCCGTTTGTTCTCAGGGACGCCAGATCCTGCAAGAGGCTGGTTTTGTTGTTGTCACACAGTGTCGGTCTCTGGGTGCTCACATTCAGCTCTCACGGAAGCATACGAACTCCACACAAATGCAGAGGGTCCGGACCCTGCAGGGGATTTGGCCTAAGCTTAGGTTGTCTTCTACGCCGTATAGGTATAAGGTGCATGCTGTCCGTGCAGCAGCCTGGCCGAAAGGGTTGCATGCCATCCCAGCCACCACCATTGCCAATAGCACGTTTAAGACCCTGAGAGCAGGTGCAATGAAAGGATTGGATGCAGAAGGGGCGGGGGTGAGCTCACATGTTCATCTTGGTCTCATTGAACTACCTGAAACAGATCCGCAGTTTTGGACAATTTTACAAACGTTTAGAATGGTGCGTGATTGCGGCATTCCTGATGTTGTATGTCCGGTGCTTCAGACAGTTGCAGCAGGCGATGATCGATTTCCAAGAAATGGAATTACCACCACCTTGCTTACTCGCATCCACACCTTAGGCTGGAGGGTTGAAGGTGACGGGCTGGTGGATGACTTTGGCTGGTTTTCCCTTTTTGAGGTCTCCATTGAAGAGTTGAAGTGGAGGATGGAATATGCCTGGTTGAGAGTGGTTTCCTCCAGGGTGGCTCATCGCCCTGGTTTGGCAGATCTTGGCCGTGCAGATCCCAAAAAGACTCGCAAGTGGCTCCAGTCGTTGTCCAATTCAGACCAAGCCTGCTGCAGGAAGCTCCTCAATGGGGCTCATATAACCCAAGACGGTAAGCACCATTGCCAAGAATGTGATTCCGATGTCTGTAGCTTTTGCCACTCCAGTGACTCGCGGTTTCATAGGTTTTGGTTGTGCCCACATTTTGATGAGCATCGTCAAGGGATTTGTTCCGACCTTCATGATGCACTTCCCAGTTTGCCTGAGTGCATGGTTTCGTATGGTTGGGCCCTCAGACCTAGCACATTTCATGAGTGGTATGCCTACCTTGCGAGTGTCCCTGAGCAGACCATTCCGGTCATTCCGATGAACTCGCCAGACGTCATGCACTTGTTCACAGATGGGAGTTGTGCCAACCCACAATATCCTGATTGTAGGTTTGCTGCCTGGTCGGTTGTGATTGCTGATCCTCTGATGGAGTCAGCTGCTTTGATTCTTGATTGTGGAGTCTTGCCCGGATTACGCCAGACGTCTGTCCGAGCAGAGTTGTACGGGGTTTGTCGAGCCATAAGGTTTGCTGCGGTCCATGCGCAGTCTATCCATATTTGGTCAGATTGCCTGTCAGTCGTGTCCCGCCTGAATCGTCTGTTGTTAGGAGGTAGAGTTCGCCCGAACTCACCGAATGCAGACCTGTGGAGACGAATTGCAGATGATCTCAAGTCCCTTGGTTCCCATCGTGTCCAAATCACTAAGGTTGCAGCACACAGGGATGTTCAGCATGCCAGCACGCCGTTTGAAGAGTGGTGTTTTTTGCATAATCATTTCTCTGACCAAGTAGCAGGCAGGGCTAACTTGCATAGGCCAGAAGGGTTTTGGAGACTCCTTTCATGCCATGTCAGTGCGTGTCTGAAGTGTGATCAGTGGAGTGCTGAAGTTCAGAGGGTTCTTCTTCGTGTCAGTCAGCATGTCTTGAGAAATGAAAGCGTAGCTGTCCACGAACCTGATGTTTTGCCTGAGGGCCCTACGCCTACATGGAAGACACTGCTGCCGCTTGCACAACTGCCACGTGGAGCTTTGCGTTGGTATGGTGATGAAATTGTGCGTTCAATCGTCAGCTGGTGGTGGAGTACTCTATTTGATTCAGTTGAGCCGGTGCAATGGATTTCACATCTGCAGCTGTTCATTGACTTTACCAGCTCCACTGGCCTTGTGGGGCCTGTCAAGTTTCATGGTTGGAAAGAAGGGTCGAATGTTCCTTTGTTTGGGCTTGTGCAGCCTTCTTTTAAACAGAGGACGAAGTGGTTCATCAAAGTCGTGAAAGAAGTGATGCGTCACATGCAGCTCCCTTTTGAGTCTGCGTATTGCAAGCCAGCTAGCGTCATGATCTCAATGTTTGTTGGCTGTGTTGCTGTCCCGTGGCCGCGTTCTCGGCTCCATGCGGTGGATAGGTGGCTCAGGCAGTTTACAGATCAGCCATTCCGGAGACAGAGTAAGGCCATTGATACTCTTCCGGTTGCCAAGAGAAATGACGCTTTTTCTTTCATTCCATTCACATCGTGTCAGTGAGGCGCCTGAAAGTGGGCTGCTGTCGATTACTACAGCAGCGCGAAATGGAAATGGGAGAAATGGTGGTTTGGAACATGGCTTTTATGACTTTCCATTCAGTTGGGAATGCCATCATCCCAACTGACGAACTCATATTTTTCAGAGGGGTAGGTATACCACCAACCAGTATAGGTAGAATATCCAAAAATGGTTTATGAGTGGTTATACTTAGGAAATCCAAGGATCTTTTGTTTGTTTTTATGCCTTGGAAGAATGGTTCTCTATATTTAGCTATTTGGAGGTTTCCGTTTTGTCATAGGGGTACCCCTGTTCATCATCCATTTTCGATTGGGATGTTCCGTGAAATCAACAATCCAGCGATAAAGGGGCACCACCATGACTTAGGAAACCTCCATACATATGGTATTTCATGGGGATATAGTGAAATATTTATGGTCTATTCATGGAATGTTAGGGATTTACCCGGCCATGGTCCAGCTCACGGATTTGCCTCCAAAGTGGTGACATTTTCCACATGTTTAATTGCCAAAGGTGTTGCATATTATTTACGGTATACAGGTCTGAATTATTGATGTTTTAAGTTAATTGCAACTGTGTGTATATATATATAGACCAGTGCTTGTCATTATGGGTGGCTCATGGGGGGTTTTACAATCGTATGCTTTTGAACATATCATAACATATCAGTTTTGGCAGAACTACAACATTGAGGAAAGTAGAGGAACAATGAGTGGAACCAACGGTGAAAAAAAAACACATACAAACACAAAACATGTGTGAATAGTTTCAGCCAAGAACACACTCAGAATCAAACAGTGCAATTGTAAATCATGTTTGTCACCGTTGGTCATGACATGATTTGTGAACATAATTGGCGCAACCAACGCTCATGCGAAAGGGGTTGAGTTAATTGTTTGACAACCGCATTGATTTCTACAAGTTTTATACATAGCTCAAGACATAATTATTTGGCTCGATGAAGAGTTTCAGCCAAAAGGCAAACGAAAATCAGACAGTGCCATCATTTTAGTCATGATGCGGTTGAACTAATTCCACAAAATGATTGGCACACGCCATGGACGCTTATTTTTTATGTTGTTGGGTTTGCCCAAATTATTTATACAGTAGTTCAGGGGTTGGTAAATGCCCTTTTGAATGGAGATTTGTTTCACATCACATCACGTGAAAAAATCTGATGGAGATGATATAGGACATATATTAGATGTGTGATGATTATATAGGATTCAAGAATCACAGTTGATTGAAATGATTATACACCAATAGTTAATAGTTGGGTGATGTGAAAACATCGGAGGCTAATTCCGATTAAAATATACAATTTTTTCTTGTGCAACTCTCACTACATCACCATAGAATCCTATGAAACATCCCATAATCCCATTAAACTGCCATTTGGACATCAGAACCCCCGAATTTTTCATCGGCGCTCAAGGCCGAGTTGCTGCTGGAAGAAAAGTCTGCCAGCCTCATCAAACGCTGTCAGGTGGATTGGAAGTTTTTTCAAGGGATGAGGTACTTAAAACCCATATAGCTGCACACACCCACACACACACTATATATATACATATATATGTATAATACATATACATCCCGGCGGGGTGACAACCGCGCTAGCAGTTGTTCAAGTTTTGGAATCAAATGTGCTTGGCGCCATAGCGCCGTCATCATTTCATGTTACAATTGCACCTTGAAAATCCCGGGGATTTTGAAGACACATTTTAACATCCTATTGTTTTTAACAGGGCACAGCTTCTTCAAGGCGCGACGTCGTTTTCCTCCTCATTTCTGCAATCGCTTGTGCAAACGTGGCCAGTGACTGACATCAAGTCTTTTTTATCACTGCAGCGTAGCATGGCGTATCTGTAGAAGTGCATGAGAACGTACAGCAGTGAAGCATGGCGCATTTTCAGAAGTCAATGAGAACGTACAGCAGCGTAGCATGGCGTATGTGTAGAAGTGCATGAGAACGTACAGCAGCGTAGCATGACGTATGTGCAGAAGTCCATAAAAACGTACAGCAGCGTAGCATGGCGTATGCGTAGAAGCGCATGAGAACGTACAGCAGCGTAGCATGGCGTATGTGCAGAAGTCCATGAGAACGTGCAGCAGTGTAGCATGGCGTATGTGCAGAAGTCCATGAGAACGTGCAGCAGTGTAGCATGGCGTATGTGCAGAAGTCCATAAGAACATATGTGTAGGAGTGCGTGAGAACGTACAGCAGCGTAGCATGGCGCATGTGTAGAAGTCCATGAGAACGTACAGCAGCGTAGCATGGCGTATGTGTTGTAGTCCGGAAGAACGTTATTAGCCCACCCCCCCACCCCACAACTTTAACTGTCTTCATAAAATGTACACAACTACACGCGCACGCGCGGTTTTCACCCCGCTAGCATATACATGTACACATCATTATGCACAGATATATTTAATTATATATATATATATTATATAACATAATTAGGTATAATTATGTACGTGTGATAATTGAATATAACTAAGATAATTATATGTATCTGTATATATAATATATATTTGCATAACATGTACATATACATAAACACCATGCCCCCAGATTGGCCAACCAACTACCGTTGCAACGATGGAGGTGTGGCACTATATCCCATGACATCTGCGAAAAATAACTGCAAGATGCACTGGATTCTTTGCTGAATATGAAGTGTATGCAGTAATGTGGTAAATTCAATTATAAACCAGCCCCAATATCACCACAAATGGGCAGTATAAACTAGTATAAACCATCCCCAGTCATGGTAGATTTGTTATGTATTGGATTTACGAGATTATACACCACAAAAAAATCATACTATATCATACTATACTATATGCGGTGGCATGCCGCTAATCATTGATCCTGACTTCCTGAAGCTGTGGAGGCAGAGGGGCGCTACTTTCCCGAGTTCTTGTTGGACTTCAAATTGACGGGGACCTTAGAGGGATCGGACCATGTCACAATTTCCCAGCAATGTCCGGAGCGATGAAAAATGATGAAAATGGAGGTCCTGGATTTTTTTTCCAGATATGTTTTGATTAAAGCGAAAAAATCGTTATTTTTCACAAGACATGGTGGATCAAAAAGATTGGATGAAACCCCTAGAAGGTGATGAAGAAGCAATGGCTTTGCCATCCAGCACGCACAACATGATTAGAGTTCAGGAACATTGTCATTGTCTGATTTGTATGTCATTGATTGTTTGTTCGTTAGTTCGTTCAATTTCTCTGGATCGATGTCACTTCGCATCTTTACTGCATCACCTCAGCCACGCATGTTGAGACGGAGATGATGTTCTTTCATGTTGAAAAAATGATCACTGAACATAATTGCATCCTGCATCCTATATTGTTTTTTTTCTAAAATGTTTTTGTTTTTTCCATCCCTTTGACTGGGTGTAGTTTTGATGCTTGGGCCCTCTGTTTGTTTTGTGGCAATGGTAGGGGGGAAAGCGCGACCTTGCCTGATCCTGACTTGAATGATGTTGCCTGATGCTTCCAGCCCCCAAAGCTGCTGGCTGCTTTCCAAATCTTCCAATCTTTCCAGCTTCCGACCACTCTTCGTTACACTTCAAGATTGGATTCGAACCTGCGTTTGCCGCATGAATTGGATGATGGTGGTGGATGGTGGTGGATGGTGGTGGATGGTGGTGGTGCAAAACAGTTTCAACCAAGGCTTTGCATGCCCGAAGGCTTTGAGAGTAAGAGCCTCAGCATGGTGATGTTATCGGAGTCTTCGGCGACGACGATGGTCACTCCGGTAATTCATGGGTTTTTTCAGCATGCAATTGAGCAAAACCAAGAAAAACATCAACGTGTTCTGACTTCTGTGGAACGAAAGTCTCATTTCATGCACACTCCATCATCAAAGGAGACATCACGCCTGTGAACTAGTGCATGGTCACTGCCACATGTAAAATCAGTGCGCTTCACGTGAGGCACGTGCTACGTCAATGCACAGCACATGTACTCGCAAGTGTGAAAGTCGTTGCGTGTTCAATATTTTGGCTTTGTAACTTGCTGCTTTGCATTTTGGGGAAGTCGTTGCGAAACCGGTGTCCCATGGAGTTCTGCGTTCAAAAACAGAACTACAGTTGAACATGTTAGTCGCATCGATTTCCTTCAAATGTCTCCGTACCTTTAGGAAACGTATTTGGGAAGGGTCACATCGATTCATCTATTCAATTAGGTGCAATTCGTGGGTGCTTTGCCGACTCTTGTTGTACAGATGATGTCTTGTATGCTTGTTTCTACCGCAGCATGCTCTCCGCCTTTGTCTCTCTTTCTCTCAGCCGATCTGCTGCCGCTTCTGCTGCTGCAGTGCTGCTACTGGCTTGCTGTTGATCTGCTGCTCAAGAGCTGCTGAACGCCGTCTAGGCTGCTGCTACTGTAGATTGGGATGCCAAACTGTTGCCCAGTTGCTGCCAAACTGCTGCTAGACTGCTTCCCAACTGCTGCTTCACTCCTACTTCCAGTCCTGCCAATCTGCTGCTAGCTTGCTGCTAGACAACTAGGCTTCTTCCCAACTGCCGCTCCACTGCTGCTCCAGTGTACTTCTGCTAGATTGCTTCTCAGCTGCTGGTGGGTTGGTTATATCTCCATTGTATCCCGACTATATTCCACCTGGTTGGTGGTTTGGAACATTTTTTATTTTTCCATACATTGGGAATAGTGACCCCAACTGACTAATATTTTTCAGAGGGGTTGAAACCACCAACCAGCCACTATATTCCAAATTATTTACCCATTATGTACCCAACAAATAATAATAACCAGAGGGTACCCCTCTGCATCCCAGTTCGTCCAAGTTCTCCTCGTACATTTTGCCCAGGTGAACTCAGTGATTCCAAGGCGAGAGAAGCTGTCCTGGGTCCATGATTCGTACATCAACTGTCAAGGTCACAATGAATTCTCTAGATAATAATACATGAATATATATATATATATTGATTATGTATGATTGCAACCATGATGACTGCTAGAATTGCATTAATATAACTATCTAGTTATATATATATGACCATTTGCCAAACATAGTTGACAGAAGTTTTGTACTAGTTGTTGATAATTAGTGTGGACCTAGTTGTTTTTCCTCTTGTTATGAGGCGGCACGCAACTAAATTCACCAATTCTGCAAGGCAGCGCTAGCAAACCCGCTAGGTTTGCGCTAGATTTTTTTCACACCCATGTTCACGGATATTTTTTTGTGCTCCTGTCTGCTTGTTATTTCAACATGAAGAAAAGTCAAGATGTAACACTTAGCTCCTTAAATCATGAGGTTTCAAAGACCCCCCCTAAGTACCCCCCCCAACAGTTACCTATTCACAGCTTATTTCTGGAATTGAGCTCCTGGAGGAAATAATGTGGGAATATGGTGAAAATAACCCATGCGGAAATATACCCAACATAGTTCATCTGGAAAAGAAATAAGGGGTGAGCAGCGCATGCGAATGGAGTTCAGGGGGTGTGTCAATCAATCAATTATTCCAATCTATCAGGGCATACCCAAAGAAATTTTGCCATTTCGGGTTATTTCCCAACATTACCAATACATTACCTCTTGTCTTGTGATGCTCTGAAAATAAGCAGTGAATAAAGGGTGAATAATAAATTTTCCTTATTCCTGCCTTATTCCCAGCTTATTTTAAGATTTCCTTATTAGCGCGTTGTTAAGGCCTTAATAAAGCCTTAATAAGGTCTTATTTTTAATGGTGGGGGGGGTACTTAGGGTGGGGGGCCCTAGCAATCTTATGATTAAACCCAAGGATGTCTCAGTGAATTTCTGTGCTACTCAACAATTTTCCTATATTTTTGAGGTTGCGGCTCAAGTTTGCGAATTGTGCGTAATTTTACCCGCTAGATCCCCGCTAGCAATGCGCTAGCAAAAGTTTCAAAAAACGGCTTTGGTTGACCCGTGACCCAGTCGCCACCAAAGAACTTATTATAGTTTATCCTGTCTGTTTGACAAAGCAACAGTGACAGCACTAACAACTAGCAGCGGCCTCCACCTTTGCTGTCATCTTTGCTGAGTCGATCTTGTGCCCCCTGAGCAAAAGCCTGCTAAAAAAAGCCTCCAGCCTTTTTTCATAGAATTGGATGATGGGAAAATCTACAGGAAAACCATGGAAAACCCTATTAATTTGATCGTAAAAATGCTATGGTTTCCTCTGGATTTTCCCGACTAAACCAATTACCATGGATTTTTGCCATGGTCAACCAATCGCAGCCATAAACCAATCCATTTCGAAGTCACTTCGTCAGACGGGGGATGACCAGTTCAATGGCCAGTTTTCGTCTCTCCAGAAATCGTTTCTGAATTCGTTTCAGTCAGAGATAGAGTCATAATAACTTCAGTAACGATATCTCAGTTAAATTACTCTATCTCTGATTGAAACCATATATATCTGGCATCACTCCAGAAATCTCAGTTAAATCACTTGGACTTCGAATATCTCCAGTCAGTTGATGCCATTTTTTTGGTGCAAAAAAGGCCACATATCTATCTCTGTAAACCAACCACCAACAAAACCGCTAGGAGATCCCACGGAGACATCGCTCCTGTTCAAGTTGGCTGGGGCCAAAGCGAGCTGTCATCAAACATGGCTATGATAGGGATATTAATTTGCTGCTTGGTGGTTTCAAACATGGCTGGATTATTTTCCATAACATATGGGATGTCATCCTTCCCATTGTCATTGACGAACTCATATGTTTCAACATGGTTATTGCACCACCAAGCAGTTTGTGATGATCCTCAAGAATCCAGGGACAATCCATTCATTATTGAATGACATTTAATATATAATGAGTGCATAATGCATGAAAAACCATCATCATCATCATCATCATCATCTTCATCATCGTAGCCATAAGGTGTTTTCCAGCCTAAGCCATTTAGCCAAGGTTTGATGACACCAGAGGCTATTCACTAAAAAAATGGAAAACAACTAGAATCTGAAGCAAAACTGATGGTTGTCTAGAGCAACTGGTTTTATGGGGATGATGAATGAACTGGGAATCCGTATCAAACAAACACATCGGAAGGGATGATGAAATATATCGGGAAGTGCTCAAATGATGGGTACCATAAAGAAACTACACGAAGATTGTGTACTTTAGGTGCTCATAGGTTGTGGTGAATTTTCAGAGGCATCACTTGAGACTCCAACATGGTAATCCAAGTATTCATGGTCAACGTGTACCCTCTGGTCATCAAATATGGCTGGGAAATCCCCGTGGCGTCATAGAGATTAGTTGGCTGGGAACATCGAACTAAACGTTTGATGACCTGAGGGTAGACTTGAAGGCTTGCAATTCTTATGACATCACAAGGTGGTGCCCCAGTTACCCAGTTCGGAATCCCTAAGTTGGTGAACATAACTCCAATATCTAGGGTCTATGGTAGATATATCTAACTAGTTACTATGGTCTATAAACCAACTTATAACTGGGAGGGCACTACCTTGCACGTGTTCCCATGTTTTTCCCATGTTTTTCCCCAGATTGTCACACGTTGCATCACATCTGTGGCGGATTTCCATCCTGATTTACCCAAATGGCCATGAAGAAAGAGCATGATGACATCATGATTATCCAAACACATTTTTAATAGACTATTATATATAACTTCCAATGGACAACTTGATGGTATAGTTCATAGTTCATAGTGATAATCACTATTAAATGCACCTTGGTATATATAATCACTATGGTTCACCCAGAAAAAATCGGAGGCCCCGAAACCATGTGGATTCCGCCTCGATCCAACGCGTTAAAAATTTCGAGATGCCTCGAGGTGCTGTGTGCACATCCAGGAGGATGAGCAAAAATGGTGGGCATCCCAGATGTCTCCAAGGTGCATTTCATAGGGATTAATAGTGATTAATAGTGATTAACAGTGATTAATAGTGATTAACAGTGATTAATAGTGATTAATAGTGATTAATAGTGATTAATAATGGCCAATAATAGCCAATAATGGTTCATGATGGCTAATAATCCATATGGAGGTTTCCGAAGTCGTTAGGGGTACCCGAATAGCTGGATGGCTTCATGGAAAATCATGGAAAAACCTATGAAACAATATGGATGATTGAACCGGGAACCGCCCTATTTTAGGAACCCTTTTTGGGTCTTCGTTGAATCCCATATGAACCACGATTTTCCGGCCACGCTGGAAGCCCCGTTTCTGATGCAGGCGAGAGGCAAGAAGGAAGTGTATAGAAGCAGAACACTGGTGGGCAGCATGTGTAAGCTTCGGCGTATATATATACTGGTTGGTGGTTTGGAACATTTTTTATTTTTCCATATATTGGGAATAATGATCCCAACTGACTAATATATCTAACATTTTTCAGAGGGGTGGCTCAACTACCAACCAGATAAGCCTTTGAGCAAGCTGATCACGGCAACGCTTTTTTTTCACGTGCCATTTTCCCAAACCAAAATGCTGATCCGCGGCCATGCACCATGATGGCAGGTCACAGTTTCTCACACTTTTGTTGGTCGTCTTGCGGCGTTTTTAGTTTTGGGTCCCAAACATATAAATCTGGCTGGTTTGCTCCTTTGATGCGGAAACTGTAGGTTCCAAAAAGAACACCACATCTTCATTGAAAAGTTCTACCTGTCTTGGACACCAGATTCACAAGAATCATAGCCCCCTCCGACCTCACAACATTGTCCTTTTCGAACTTGTTTTCCCATCACTACTCCTTCTACTTGGTCTTTGGAACCACAATTCCTGAACATAACTGCAAATTATCATTCTTAGTCAGAAATTCCAAAATTATTGCAATTCTGATGGGAGGTTTCCTGATTCTTAGTCAACATATCATTCCAATCAGAACCCTCCCATATTTTGCCTACCATGTTTTTCACAGATTCCCTACGGCCTCCCTTTGGATCCCAACAGGTCAAGAAAAAGGCTTCCGCACGGTTTACCACAGCTCTGAGACAAAAACAATGTATATATATATATATTAATACATATATATAGAATTATATTAGTATACAAATATATATATATATATATATATAATACTATATATTATATATATTATGTAAATGGCGTATGGTACCACAAATCTGTGGAGATTGGCTGTTTCAAATAGGGCAAAAAAACTCAACAAATCCCAAGAGAACAGCAGAGAGGCAGGCCGTGTTCAGATCTCATTGCAAGAAGATGATGTTTCCAAATAGGATGCCCAAGAGTCTAGGCTTCAAGGTTCTGCAGAGATTTCTCTTTATATATACGTATATACTATATATATAATATATAATACATTTTATATTCTATATCATATATCATATATATATATATTGTAATATTCTATTATATACTATATATATATATATATCATATATCATATATAATATATCATATATTATATATTCTGGATTATATATATATATTATCATATATCATATATATATATGTCTGATTTTCCATACTTTTCCTGCAACATTCGGATGATGATCCCACACCACGACTCCGAAAAAACAACAACAACATGGATTTTAGACATGTTGTGAAACAAGGCCCCTTTTGTTCCTACAGGGTGGTGCCCCAGTTCGTTAGCCAAGTCGGTTTATAAGTCCAATAACTGTAACTATGGTTTATAGATGATATATCGAACTAGTTAATGGGATTATTAGCCATTTATAACTGGGGGGGCACAACCTGGTATCAAATTCCCGATGTCTGAGGCCTATGGTGCACTTGCCCTACTTCTGGTCTCAGAAAGCCATCCACACCTTGGAGCCTCCAGAGGCGCCCCTTGACGAATGACTCGAAGACAAAAGAGTGTCAGGGCTTATGTTTTTTCTGTTTGAGAAAGTGCATGTTCTGTTTGTTTTTTTTAATAGTATGATTTACCATTATTCATTCCGGATTTGCCATGATTTACCATTAAATTTACCATGACCTAGGATTTACCATATCTTTAGCTATAGTTGGCCATGTTTTTTCCAGGAAGATTACCGTGAAAGCATGTCGCTTTAGATACTGACCGCTCTCCGAGCCTGACCACTGGGATGGTTTTCATGGCGGAGTTGTCCCAAAAGATGTGAGGAATAGCATGGAAATTGCATGTACCCTCTGGCTATTTAACATAGCCATGGGAAATGGCCCATTTATAGATGGTTTACCTATTAAAGGTTGTGATTTTCCATGGCTATGTTAAATAACAAGATGGTATATACGAGTTGTAACAGACGTTGGTACTTTGGGCCATTTCCCGACATTGGAACATGTTGGGAACATCTCGTTGGGACAAACATCATCAACCCCGGCGCAGTTCACCTGCATTCCATGGGTTGAAAAATGGTTCTTCAAGAAATCGTGATGCCACTCCGAAAAAAATTCTCTCCAACACATTCCCCAGATGTCTGGTACATTTCCTAGAATACCACCAACCAAAAACGCCGCAAGCGGAAAATATTAGTGTTCTGGAGGTGTATTAGCTGGAAGTGGCTTATCAAAGGTAGATGCTGTCTGATGGGAAACGGTCAGGGTCAGAAACACCGACAACCAGAGTGATTAAAATGAGTCAATTTCTACCCAAGAGCCTCAGATTTTTTTGAATCCAGATACATCATATAGCACTTTATACTACAGTAGAGCCTACATCAATTTATTGATGGATATTTCAGATATTTCCGATGAATGATGATATCTTTTAATATCTTATTGCATCCAATTTCACCCTCAGATCCAGTCTGATCCAATTTCAGGGCCATTTGCTGAAGTTGGACCCTGGGTGGCGTAATTGGCGCCCTCGCATGCCCTTGAGCCAGGGAAACCTAGAGTGTTTTTCGCCCACTTCTCCAGAAATGGGCGGATGGCCACCCAAAATGGTCAAACATAGGACAACTGTGGGGGGAAACTGGTGTTCTCATTTAATAAACTTGAACGCATTCTTGGAATTCTTGGAGACCACTGTTTCTGGAGAAAATGGGGTGTTTTTTCTTCATCTCTCCAAGATGGGAGAGACCATATGGATTATGGGGTAGAACCATATATGCGACAATACCTCATATTGGGACCGCTGACGGGATTATGACATTATGGGGCTTCAATTTTTATCGGCCACATCTGTCAAGTACCTTTTGCTCGGCCAAACATCGATGGAAACCATGAACCATGAACTCCTGTAGGGGATTTGATGTGATTTAGTAAGGCGCTATTTCGCAAGATACCTGGAAGGAGTTAGCGGAACAAATTCCTAAGGTAGATGTGAAATACAACCTTTACTCGTGAAATTCCATGTCTACTCATGAAATGCCATTTGGAGCCTGAATCTTAGAATTCCTCAACACAACGGTCAATTTGCAGCGTCAGGCCGATTGTCACCGCAAATTTCGGGCCTCCTACGGTCCTACTACCGAATTGGTCAAGAAGTAGATTTTCTGGTAAAACATCATGCTTGATGACCTGCTGAAGGCAAACATAGTAATAATATGTAATAATTATTTCAGCAAATAGCATGTCAAACATGCTTGGGACAGGTATTGGACCGGGATACATAAAGCCCAATCACTGAACATCAACAACCAATGGAATGAAACAGTGGGCAGGGAATCACTGTGGTGTTCCAAGCCTTTCCAAAGGGTTGCTGGTTTCATGGTATTTCATGTTGTTGCTACAATATGTTTGACTGGAAGACACATGTATATCTTCGCATTGATTTTTACTTTCTTCCCGTATCCTGCCAACCAGCGCACATTTCGCATCCATCCATAGACCCCTACACATGGCAATGGCGCAAAAAGACAATGCCCCACAGATCCCCAAAGTGGATCTGCAGCTGATGTGGCCAAACATTATGGACAATTATGGATCATTATGGCCGGAAGGCAAATCAATCCGAATCAGCTAAAGAATTTTGGATATTTTTGGATGAAGCTTCAGTAAGCATCCCCTCTTTTTTTGGAACAGCTAAGTGGATCAGCGGATGCGGCGACTTTTCGGCTCAGCCGGATGCGCCAATTTGGAGGGCGCCCCCAAAACGCCACGCCCCACCGGAGAGGTGGACACTGTGCTCCTGGTGGGGTACCTATGTAATTATCATGGGGGATTTTTCATGCAGAGTTAAATAAATAAATGGATACACACACACATATACATATATATATATATATATATAATATTATATATAATGATAGACATAGATTATATATTATATAGAATTCAATCTTGTAATGTGATTTTTGAGGTGCCCAGTAGCTGCTATAGCTTTCTTTCAGTCAAAACTCGGTCGTGGACCCCATGGCCCTGGCAATGAAACGTCGGGAAAATCCACCATGAATCGTTTGATGTTTTTTTTTCGCCATGTTTGATCACCGGAACCAGTTGCGCTGAGTGGTCAGACTCCACCTGCTCCAGAAACACAGATTTCTACGATTTCTTGCTTCGTTCCTGATACGGTCTGAAGAAAGTCACCATGGTGGCTTCCGAAAAAATGGGGGTACTCCGAAATGGATGGTTTGTGATGGAATATCCATCTATAAATGGATGATGAACAGGGGTATCCCTGTGACTTAGGAAGCCGAAAATCCAGTGGTTTGGAGGGAAACTGTGCAGCCTATGGCAGGGAATGCTCACATTTGAGGGGCTGGTCCAAGACATCATCCAAAGGAGAGGAAAGCTTGGCAGCAAGGAGCTGGAAGATGGGGAAACAAAACAGGAGGGAACTATGAATGGGAATAAAAAAGGATCCTAAAACGGAGGTACTGTACCATATAAGACCATATTTTGAGGGGATATTCCCTGAAATTAAAACCTTATATAGGCCTTATATACAGTAGATAAGTTTAGGTTCCTGAAATGGCCATTGAAACTATGCAAAGAGAAAAAGGGTAAAAACTGATGAAGAGTATGAGGATTTCATGGACATTGGATGAAGCAATGGGTCAGAGCCAAGAAACATAGCTTAAATGTAGAATCTTGATGAATCTTAGGGATCTACATTATCTACACATGGCTTAAGTGGTTGTTGGATATGATCCTTGCAGGGCGAGGAATTCTGGGCCTGGATGCGACTGTCAAACACGGGGCAGTGCAAGGGAGACCGATGGGAGCTTCAGGTTCCAGGAAAATTGCCACCAGTTTTTCTCTCATCTTCGTGACCGCGCGGAATCATGACCCAAACTGATCTGAACAATCTGAACATTTCGCAACCCCTTCAGAAAGGGATTTTTGTCCAGTTAGAAGCCGCAAAAAGTTGGTCATCTTTATTGATTTCTGCAACAATAAAGATCAATAGAGGTCACCATATATGGTATCTCTGGTTTTCACTAAAGATCAAAAGAGGTCACCATAATTATTGATGGTACATACCCCAAAATCCCCCCAAATCCCTACATCCCCTTGCCCCAGGAAGGAGCTGATTCGGCACAAGACTACCAAGAGGCACTTTTTCAGGGTAGCAATCGTTTGAGCCGTGGCGAGACATTTTTCCCTCCGTTGGTCGATGATGTTGGGGATTCTACTCACCATTTTTGATGTTGGGGAATTGTCACAATCCATCAGGGGTTTATCAAAATCGCAACGACACAGAGAATGTCCAAGCCATGGTGGCTATGGTGGCAAACATTTGGTGTAATCCCTTCCTCCTAATACTAAACGTCCCCCAAATACTAAAAACAGGCGTCCATCTCCAGTTTCAGAAAATTTCAGATTGGCCAATTTGACTTTAATTGATCCCCTTTAGAAAACAATTTAAAAATCAAGCTACCATTTGTGGGTTTTCCCCCGTAATACTAAAAACTAGTCAACCCCGGGGTGTTTATTATTAGGGTCCGTCCGATTTTTTTTAGTTTTTTATATTAGGGCTTTTAATTTAGTATTAGGGGGAAGCTTCGAAATCAAAGTTTTGGCAATATTTTAATTGCGTTATATAAAGAAATCTAATTGATTTTGAGATCGTAAAAAATAGTAAGAGCTTTAATTTAATATTAGGGGGATGCTTCGAAATCCAATTTTTGGCAATATTTATAATATTTTAATTGCGTTATATAAAGACATTTAATTGATTTTGAGATCGGGAAAAATAGTTTTTATTATTAAGGGTTTTAATTCAATATTAGGGGGAAGCTTCGAACTCCAATTTTTGGCAATATTTTAATTGCGTTATATATATATAAAGAAATTTATATAATTGATTTTGAGATCAGAAAAAATAGTTTTTATTATTAAGGGTTTAATTTTATTAATAAGGTTCCCTAAAAATAAATATTCCCCTAATACTAAAAGCTACCATTAATAGGGGGAGGGGGGGACGTCTAGTATTAGGAGGAAGGGATTAACTTGGCGACATAGATCACAGTTTGGATCTTCTTTGCCTGGGTTTTATGTCAACAGATTCAAGCTTGAATATTATGAATTATGAAGAACTCTTGCTATGGTCCTAAGCTCTCCAATGGTCCTCTCTGAACTGTCAAACGGGCTATTTCCGGCCAAGCCAGGTGTGGTCAACCTTTGGAAGCTATGTGAGGTCTTGTTTGGAACAGAGGTGGGGATGTGAATGGGGTGTTTTTGCCAACTAGAACAGGGTTGAACAAAAACACCAAACAACATGAAGGAAGGTGAGTAATCTTTTACGAAAGGTGTCTGGGTGAATTCGGATATTACCGAAAAACTTTGGGAGTCACAATTAGTAACTTGTTTGGTGTGCTGTTGATTCAATGCTGGCATGGAAAGTATTGACAAGCCACCTTTCAAAAAGCTTGAAGCCGGATCCGGCATTATGGCTCTGTTGAGATTTCATTATCAGACATTGTCAAATATCAAATTACTTCATTCAAAAAACTTAGAAATTAAACATTATGGCTCTGATATAACTGATATTTAGATTAATTGGTGAATTGGTGAATCAGGGCTGTAGCCTTCACATTAGACAAGTGACATCAACCGACCGGTCAACGCAACGCCATCCTGCGGGGCCCAGGCGGGGACTGCAGCTGAATAGCTTTTGCAAGATCGGCTGGACCATCCAGAAGAAACTAGGCCGGGGGTGTCTTGCGGGGAACACGTCGGGGGTACAAAAGCCATCCAAAACGGGGTCCGAAGTTTGGAAGACCGGCTGGAAGTATGAAAGCCCCAAAACATCCAAAGACATAGCCAAAAACATCCAAAAACATCCAAACAGTGACAGTTTGTTTTCTTCAAAACATATGTCGTTACACGGTGTTTGGTCTCCAGCTGTAGCCCTGTCTCAGGCAAGACCGCCTACCGGCCATATTTCCACTTCTCAGACTCGCATCTCGTCTATGTCTATGTTGACCGGAAGGATAATGGAGGATGAAGGTCAGTATCCGTATAAGATATGTGATTATATATATACTTAATATTCATGAATACGAAAAAGCACATGGAAGCAGAAAGCAACCAAAGTGCTGTGGGCTAAACGGTGAAACATGAAACCGCATTTCGGTCACACTGATTCCTGGCAATTTGGCAATCATCAAAAGAGATTAGACTCTCATGATCTCTCATGAATTTCCATGTAATACGGATTAGTGAACACTCTGAAAAAAAGATACCATCCCCTGAAGTAACATAGACCCTGCCACTATGGGCTTTATTGATATTAGTTTCCACTCAAATTTGCTCCATTTTCTGGAGGCTTACCATCTTGTAAACCACCATTTATAGATGATTTTCCGAACGCAAAAACCCATGGGGTTTTGCACATCTCAACGTTTCGCCGAGATCAACAATAAAATCCATTAAAATCCTTCCCCCTCCCCCCAAAAATACTATTAAATCCCATGAAATTCCCAGTGAATGGTGAATTTACCCTCTGGTATCAGCTTTACCGTCCTACGTAGATGTCCCAAGTTGCGGCCCAGGTTCATTCGGTCCTACCTGCCCGAGGCAGCGCGAAAACATGCAGCCAGTGTAGTGCCTTGGAACAAGTTGAGCTTTGGAGTATGTTCCAGTGATGCTGATGTATGGATAGTATATGGTGGATAATATGATTATATATACATGAATAAAATGGATAATATGGAACACTAAGGAGATAATATGAAACAATATGGAATCATCATGTTGATATGGATAATATGGAATGATTAACGTTAATGTAACGTTGATATGGTATTGATGTATGTTGATATAATAGGGACACTATGGAATATTTATGGAATATTGTGCAATGTTGATATATGTTGGTATATGCTGGTATATGCTGGTATATGTTGATTTATGTTGATTTATGTTGATATATGTTGATACATGTTGATACATGTTGATATATGTTGATATATGTCGATATATCAACAGTTCCAGTATGTTCCAGTGATCATAGATAATTCCATCATTCAGAAACTGTTGATATATGGGCTAAACATCACAACATTTATGGCAGAGTGAGGATAGAATGGGGATAAACATTGCAGATACCCTCTGGTTATTTAACGCAGCCATGGAAAATGGCCCATTTATAGATGGTTTACCTATTAAAAATGGTGATTTTCCATGGCTATGTTAGTCATAACCAGATGGTATATGTCTCAAGATGTTTTTTTTTTTCGCCAAGATGGGCTCTGCCAAGGCAGAAATTGAGCCAAGTTGAGCTCAGTTGATCCATCGATAGACAGACAGACAGATAGATAGACAGATGGATAGACAGATAGATAGATAGATATAGACAGACCTATATCTATCTATCTACAGACCTGATATAGATAAATATAGATAGACCTGATATAGATAGATATATACATATAAATATAGATACAACAGTAGAATATCCACATATCCGACATATCCACTCAGGCAGGAGACCTCTGTAGCTTTGAGGACTTCAACTTCAGCAAGGCCAGCCGGGTGGAATTTTCATCTCCAAACCCCAGGAGAATCCCAGAGATTTTCCGGTTGAAACATGGCAGTTTTTTGTCAATGGGAGTTATAAGACCAATGGGTTGGTTTACGGGAACATTTACAGGAACCCCCCTATATTTATCAATCATGGCAAGAACAGTTTGACCCATAAAATTACCAATTTTTAGCGGAAACCGAACGACGAACAAAGCCCTATCTGACAGGTTTTTTTGTGAATATACTGGAGGGTTAGCATCAAAGATGGGGGTTTATAATAAGGGACATTGGAAGGAGACATTGGAAGGATATATGAGGGAAACCCTCTGGTAAACTAACATAACTATGGAAAATCCACTATAAATGGTCATTTTCAATAGCTATGTTAAATTACCAGAGGGTATATCATTTGGCATATTATAAGCGATACCCTTCAGCAATCAGTCATGGCTTGCGGGTAAATCCCTATGGGAATATCACCGAGCTATTTCTGGATGATTTTCCAGAACCTGGTTACCAGAGGCTATCTGGCAGTTTTTTATTTGATAAACCCGGATTTTTTTGTCTGTTGCCACACATGGGAATGTATACAGACAAACCAAAATCAGGTGTTTTGCGGCGAAGATCTAAGACTGACCAGGATATATATATATACACATGTATATATATATACACATGTATATATATATATATATACACATGTATATATATATACATATAATAAGGATTCTGATAAACCATCCTTTAACATGAGTATACCGTAGAATGCCATATCAACAAATATATGGTAAGCTTTTTAACATCTCAGTTTTCAACCCGATCAACAACTAGAGCAGCCATTTTGCCCAGCAACACTTTGTATCTCATGAATCAGTCATGGCTCATAATTCAGGGTTGACATGTGTGTGATTTCAGTAATGTCAACCCTGGATTCATAAACCCCAAACGGCTGTTTAATTGGGAGGGTACCATAGAAGTATCAGATTACGACTATTGGAGGAGTAACCCCCCTAATTTTCATAGACCATGGTTTATTAATCCGGGGTTGACATTATGTCAGGTCTTATTGGGGGCGCTCTTTCTGTGGTTTCATCTTACAAAATCCCCAGTTTGATGCTGGAAATACATGGAAATACTGGTACATACTGGATATCACTATCATCTGGGATGGACATACTATCGAAGGATCGATAACATCAGGGGGGAACAATTGCCCCATGCAACAAACGGGGAGACTCACGTCTCTGGCTTCGTGGACCAACAAATCTGGTTGGTGGTTTGAAGATTTTTTATGACTTTCCATTGAGTTGGGAATAATACTATCTACTGTACATCCCAACTGACTTTCAGTATCTTTCAGTCCATTTGTCAGAGGGGTAGGTTGAAACCACCAGAAATGGATCAATGTTTAAACCAACATGTTGGGATGTTGGTATGGGATGGGATGGTCTGTTTTCACAGCCAAGATGACCTCTTTCGACTCTTGGTCCAAGATTCTGAAAACTTTAGTGGAAAACCCTCCCAAGAATCAAACATGACAATGGAACATCATGGAACATCAACCATTTATAGTACAGAAATATGACTTCTGAGCCATTGATGATTTCCCCATGGTAACTATCTGGGGCTCCAGCCATGTTTTGATGGGAGTTTCCGGGGATCGTCTCTGGAGGCTGGTGGGCCCCTATTTACTGTATAAAAAAATATATATCCCCACTTATACTAATACATGTATTTTTATGTATTTTTAATATATATGAAATACTATCCCATTGAGTTGTATGCATGGCCACTGGGTGTCAGCTTCTCGGGTCAAAGTGGATGAATTTTCCCCTCGGTCTTATTGATCTGATCCGTGAAGTCCGATATTGGTCTGCTCCTGGGGCTGCGACGTGTCCCTGGGGCCTGGGCGCTTTTCTGATTTTACTTGCATTTCTCTTTGGCATTTGCTGCGGGGGCTGCGCTGTGGGCTGCCTCCTTTCACGTGGTTGCCAGCGAGTGGGTTTCTTGGCAGCGCGGCTTGGGGCTGCGTATCTGGGGCCGGTGCCTTCCTCTGTTCAGCAGAGGCTAGCTGAGTACCGTCGTGACCTTTGATGCAAAGTGAGACTGAGGTTCAGGAATTGACTTTTCAATTTCAGCACCTTGAGATCTCAGTTCAGGTCCGGATCCGCCCCAGAGCAGGGTCCACTGTGTCATCTACCCCTAGTGTTGAGGTAGCTGCTCGTACTTCTCCTGGTGTGGAACCTGAAGAGGTTGCGGTTGTTGAACAGGTCCCCATTTCCCGCGAGTTAGAGGAACAGGTGCTGGGAGCCTCTTTAGCTCCTGATCTTGCTGCAGTGCCTTTGCCCTTTCTGCGGTACTTGGAAGACAGATTGAGGGGAGGGGACAGTCAGTGGACACCAAGAGCAAGGCTTGCTCGCGCTTTTCGAGCTGGCGTTGCAGCTCATAGGCGTTTGATTGGTGAGTTTTGTGAGAGTTCGAGCCCAGGGATTCCTTATCGCAACAGCATCTACATCATCCTTCGTTGTCCCAACCACCCACACGGAATTTGGACTTCTGACTATTCATTGTTCATTTCAAACTGTGGAGGGAATCAATACTCAGATTTTGATCGGAATTGTGTGAGCCACGCCTTTGCCACTCGCGCAGAAGGAGACGCGTTCCTGCAAGGAGCTCGTCGTCGATGGCCTCCCGCCCTGCACCGTTGAAAGGCTCTCCCCTGACGTGGGAAGAGCTTGTTGGCTTTGTTCGCGGAGTCAACGAATCATCAGTGCTTAGTTTGTCATCAATATGGATTCCTGTGGATTCAGAAGGGCAAGAAGTCGGAAGTGTGACTGTAGGAGCATGCTTTCCAGTTTTGGTTCGGGTCCAATGGTTTCATGTTGCTGATCCCCAAGGACGACGAAGTCCGCCTTGCCATCGTGCAAGCCAGCTCAGATTGCCAGGTGGAGCCTGTTTTCTGGGATGGCACAGTTGGCATCGTGTCTTCCCGTTCCAGAGCCCTAGGGTCAGCAGAATGTCAACTAGTGGATCTAGGTTGGGAAGCAGTCGGCAGTTTCTTCAAGTCAACAGTGCTCAGAGGCAGTGCTGCTCGGAATACCAGGGTGATTCATTTCCAAGTCGATGGCCAACCTGGCCGCCCAGCTGCTGCATCAGCTCTGCAGTTAGCAGAATCCTGGCTAGGCGAGGGTTCAGGGTTGGACGAAGAGGTTGCAGCGGATTATCACACTGGAGTCGAATTCGAAGAAGCCGACGAAGGGGTTCCATCTCCTTCCCTGGCTCCGGCCGGGGATCATGGGGAAGTCAGCCAGCTGAGGGAACGTCTGAAAGCCTTAGAAGCCGAGTTAGTCCGTGCTCGACAGCCTGTAGCCCAACCGAAGCCTCCTCCTCTGCCCGGCTTGCCAGGCGGTGGGAAACATGGAGGGGAGCAGCGCCTTTTCGGGAGCCCGGCTACATCAGCAGGTCTTCGTGCCGACGAGTTGGCAAAGTTGCAGCAACTGGCCGGCAATCCTCCGGGGCGCCTTGGAGCTGCAGTTCAGCGTCAGGGGGCCAATCAACAATCTTTGTATCCCATGCTGGAGGGCCTTCATGCAGAAGCCGAGAAGGGTGTGATAGAAGATCTGGCATTGCCCGGACCGGAGTTGGATGTAGACCCCGAACTGGTTTCAGATCCGATTCAACGCATGTTGCTTTTGCAGATGAAACAAAACTCTGTGTTGATGCAGCGAATGATGGCTCCCAAAGACCCTTTCTCCTCCCTTCTAAGCGGAGGGGGCAACGAGTCAGGAAGCAGCTCAAGCAGTGCAAAGGGGTGCATGGCGAGAGACATGTATCTAAAGACTGTTCAGGACTTGCCTCGAGTGGGCGAGGTCGCCAGGCAGAATGCTCTTCAGGAATTAGGCATTTCTATGGACAAGGAGGACAAGGACCTCATGCACCAGTACATAGAGAGGCGGGTTCCTTTAGCGGAGAATCGCATGCTGGCCCACTTTGCAGTTCTTGCGGCCGAAGGATGGTCGATTGCTCATGTTGCCCAGAATCCAGTCATGAAAGGGTTCATAGCCAGAATGCTCTTTTTCATAGAACAGAGTGCCCTGGACAATTCTCGCCTAGAGTTAGGTTGGCTGATGTCGGGATTTCCCGAACCAAACACACACCTGCATTTCTCAGTGAAACGGACGCCGGGGTTGAAACCATTCACGCGTCTGGCCTCTCCGCTGTGGGTGTCGGCGAATTTAGCCTTCCTCCGAGACTTGGACTATATAGAAGGCCGAATTCAGACTCTTGGCAAGCCAAAGGGAAAGCAGACCAATGTCAGTGCCGAGCTCGAGGACGGGCCAAAACCAAAACCAAAACCAAAGGGCAAGAAGGGCAAGAAGGGCTCCGGGAAGGACGGAGAAGCCACCGAGGGGGCGGCCAGTTGAGGGAGCTTGGGGCTGGTAGTGCCCGGAGCTTTGATGAGCGTATGAGCCAGCCCACTGCTGGTGGGCATTGCAGTGCCTTGGATCCTACTGAAGGTACATCCAAACGTTCTGACAATACCACTAAGTTTGAAACCTCTTCTAGGCCCCCTAGTTCTAATAGTCAAGATAATCCTCCCCATGATAGCCCTATTGCCGTAGGATGCCCGGATCCCGTCCCTCCGAGTTCTGATAAGTTTTTTGATCCCTTTAATCTGATGAATAATTTTAACAAGGATCTCCTTAGCTCACGCACTGCTGTTTCTCAGTTTTGTAGGAAGAGCCTTGTTTTGCATTCTGTCTCCAATGTGCAGCCCCCCTCACGGGGGCAACTATGGCCTGTCCCTCTGCCCAGGTGGAGTTGGACGGCTTGCAGACACCTCGGACCCAGGAGACGCAAGCGCAAGCGTCAGCTGCAGATCCTCCATCGTTCTGTGCAGTTGGTGTTGGCTTGTTTGAACTGGGAGACTTTGGGCCATGTGACGGAGCCACCACCCGAAGCATGTTTAGGATACCCAATTTCACGTGATCAACATTTGATCATTGAGCACGTGGAAGATCTTGTGAGGCATCATTTGTCTGTTGATGCCTTCGCAGGGGATGATTTGGGACGTTTCCAAGAAAAACACCGAGGTGTAATTCAAATGCTGCAGGAACTACCGTCCTGTGAACTGACGGGTGAGGACCTAGAGCAAACCTTAATCAAGTTGCATGATGAACTCGACCCTTACTCCAGCCATTTTGGTAGGCGGGGTCCCCACCAGAAAGAGGATTTACCCAAATCAGACCACCAATGCCATTTCGACCGCTCAGAGCCGTTACCTATGTCAGGGGCTCGACCGGTTATCTCATCGCGAATTAAGTGGCAATTCCCTCCAAAGTTCGAGGCCAGTGCTTTCCTTGATGACCCAATTGTCAAAGCTGCATTTGAGGATCCTGAGGTCATGCGTAAGCCTAAGCAATTTTGGGAGCCTTCAAAGCCGGCCAAGATCCATTGTACTCGTACGGAATTGCTTGACCTAGCACAGAGATGGGATGACCTTGGAGCGTTGAGACTTATGCCAGCGGACCAAAAACCTTGGGAAGAAGCTGTGGGCTTGTTTGCGGTGAGTAAGGATTCCCAATTCGATCGTCTTATTATAAACCCTCAAAATCTAAATGGCAGAATGTGGACCGTCAGTGAATCAACGAAGAGCCTTGCCCCAGGATGCATGTTAGGCTTGTTGCACCTAGAGCCTGGGGAAGTGTACCGTTTTTCAGCAGATGACCTGTCCGATTTCTACTATACTTTTAAGGTAAGTGAAAATCGCTCTCATAGGAATGCCTTTAGGGTGAAATTCGAGCCGCATGAGCTGAAGCACTTAAAATGTTTTACTGAGGACCTTAATAAGCATCGCCATTTGCTGCTGTGCTTATCTACCTTAGCTATGGGCGACAACCTTGCTGTGGAAATTGCCCAACAATCACATTGTAATGTGTTGAAATTTCTTTGCGGTTCAATGAAGGATGATGAGACTCTGAAATACCGGTGCCCCGTTCCTAGGAGCAGATTCATTGAACTACTTGCCATTGATGACCATGTGGGTTTGCAAAAATTGACGATTGAAGAGCTTCCAAAAGAGCCATCTCTCCGTGACACAGAAGTTTTCCAGCTTGCCACAAAAGCCTATGGATCGGTTGGACTAGTGCAACAAAGTAAGAAACAGAAACGGAATTGCACATCTGGGACGATCCTTGGTGCCGATTTTGACGGTGTAAAAGGGCGCGTTATGGCCCCTAGGAGTAGGATCCTACTTTTGTCTGCTATTTCAATGAGTCTTGTTAGAAAGGGCACTTGCACTCGTAGGTTGCTAAATTTGGTGGTAGGATGTTGGGTTCATGTTCTCCTTTTCAGGCGAGTCCTGTTTGCGATTCTTGATTCCTTGTTCACAGATGGTATCGAAAACAAAATGGACCAAGTGTTCTGTTTAAAACGCCAGTCACTTAATGAGCTGCAACTCCTAGCGGCACTTGGACCCACCGCCCAAGCGGATTTGAGAATTTCGTATTGTCATGATCTCTACTGCATGGATGCGAGTCCGTCCGGTGGAGCAGTGGTACGTGCTGAAGTTGGGGCTGCAGTCACCCGTGAAGTGTGGCGACATACAGAGCAAAAAGGGTTTTACACTCGTTTGCAGAGTCCCATTTCTCAGATACTTTCAGAGCATGGAATTGAGCCGGAAAGCATGCATATTTTCCAAGACCATATAGCCCCAAAAAGATCTCCCATTTCTATCCCTGCTAGTTTGAAAGAAGGTTTCATTTTTGACTGCATTGAGCTTTTTCGGGGTACCGGAAACTGGTCCCTGGCTCATGAGCGCAATGGCCTGCGCGTGCACGATGGGATGGATGTTGATGGCCGGCGCATTCGTGTCACTGGCATCACCTGTAATTCAATCTTCCGCGAACTGGCCGCTTTGGCCGCGAGAGGGGTTGTGAGAGATTGGCACGCAGGGGTTCCATGCCCTTCTTTTGGGACTCTTAGGAGACCCCAAGTAAGGTCAAAAGAAGAGCCATTTGGTTTTAATCCTTCTGACCCATACACCGCACACCATAATAAGATGGCGCTGAGAGCAGGAATTCTGCTGACTTTAGCCCTGAAATGTGGCTCCTTTGTCAGCGTCGAACAGCCCAGGAACAGCCGGCTTTTCCTGTTGAACGTGTATCGAACCTTGGTGCGGCTAGGATGCGTTATCACTCATTTCGCCTTCTGTTGTTTTGGGAGCGGATTCCATAAACCGTCGAAGTGGTTACATAATAAACCATGGTTAGTCCCCTTGCAGTGTTCATGTTCCTGTCCGTTTAAAGGGAATCACTTTGTAGTCCAAGGGACCTTCACAAAAGCTAGCATTGAAGAATTCGGTCAGAGATGTAGACCTGACATTCAGAGTGTATATGAAGTAGTTCCACAGCCCGGTGATCGCGTGTCCGAATTCTCGGCTGCATATCCCATCAGGTTAGTCCAGGCTATGGCCATTGGCAGCAAAGCAGCTGCTCACTCGAGCGTGAGTCCGATGCCTGTCCAAGCAGTGCAGAAGTCTGCCAGCGAAGTAGGTCTGCCCCTTGAAGAGGTGATCGCTGTGCCGTTGCCAGAGCCAGCGTACAACCCTCGCGAATGGTTTGAGGACCCTGAGTGGATTAGCGAGATCTGCGAATCATTAGCTTTTCGGGAAGTTTTCCGTTTCAACTTTGTAAAGTCGGGGCACATCAATGTCAATGAAACTCGCACCTATAAGTCCTGGATTAAACATATGGCCAAGTCATCCCGTGATTCACGTTTTGTTGGTCTTCTTGATTCCAGGGTCACCTTGGGGGCTAGTGCAAAGGGTCGATCCAGTTCATTTGCTATTAGCCGGGTTCTACAGGGTAGCATTGCTTACATCATAGGGGGTAACCTTTATCCGGGGGGTCTGCATTGCTACTCAGCATTCAATAAAGCTGATGGCCCATCCAGGGGCCGTCGTATCGAGCCTCCCACGAAGGACAAGCCAGCCTGGTTTGAGCAATTAGCGGCTGGAGATACCAGAGCTTTTGACGTAGTTGTAGACTCTTCCCGAGTTGCTCGAGTGCCTGGTCGCTGGATTCGTTTTATCCTGTTGATTCTAGCCGGAGATGTTGAACTGAATCCTGGTCCCTCTTGTTCCACTAGCAGGCGTGACTATCCACGCCCACGGGGAGCGTTAGATCTGACAGTGGGTTTCGCCCCGGAGACTGCTTCAAGAATGCAGCAGTGCGTAGAGGCCTTTGCTGAATGGGTGCGAGAGTCTTGTGATATAGCTTTTGAGAGGTTAGTGCATGACCCTCCTGCAGTGGGGTGGGCTCTTAGGGCCTATGGCATACAGCTGTTTGAGAAGGGTCTTCCAAGGTATCTTTTCGTGTATGCTATCACTGGAATGGCCGAGAAATTTCCTCAGTGCAAGCCATGTTTGACCCTAGCCTGGCAGATCGATAAGAAATGGCAGATCCATGAACCAGGCCAGTGCAGAGCAGTCCTTCCAGGAATTGCCATCCGTGCTGCGGTCTTAGTAGCTACCTTTTGGGACTGGCATTTCTGGGTTGGCTTAGTGCTGTTGGGCTTTGCAGCGATGCTCCACCCAAGTGAGATGGTTTCATTGACAAGGAAGGACCTGGTTTTTCCCAGAGATGTTTGCTTTGATATGACCTGTCTCTATGTTCACCTGCGAAATCCGAAAACTGCTCGATACGCGCGGCGTCAACATGGACGCATTGATGATGACCAGATCATACATTTGGCAGAACAAATTTTCGGCCATCTTCCTTTGCAGTCACGTTTATACAGTGGATCCATTAGTCTTTTCAGAAAGCAGTGGGATGCTGTCATGGCCCACCTAGGTATACCTCACCGCCAATGTCAGCGGGGGGCCACTCCTGGAACACTTCGTGGCAGTGGCGCTACCTTCCTTTATGGTCGCACCGAAGATGTTCCCTGGATAGCATGGAGGGGCAGATGGGCTCGTGTCAAGACCTTAGAGTACTACTTGCAGGAGGTCAGTGCTCAGTTACTTCTGCATGAACTTCCGAAGAGAAACCGGATTTTAGTGCAGACTTTGGGCGAAGCTGCGTGGCCGGTCCTATGCGAGCGCTGGTGCCTGGCAGAGCGCTATCCTGGATTTTATGGAGCTTGCAGCGCAGAACCTGAAGAGCGGAAGTGAGAAGCTGATCTTTTGAAGTAGATGCATCACCTGTGCATTAGATCCATTTTGCTGGCAATGCTGTCTTTCATAGCTGAGCAATGCTAGCATTTGCTGAATGTGCATAGGACCGGG